>ERZ1673736.901-NODE-901-length-43576-cov-12.540015_pt1 | contig 43576 bp, 51 predicted proteins | sample MGYA00580212_ERZ1673736 | MGnify/ENA primary metagenome ERZ1673736 (study PRJEB41218, sample SAMN15661752) | gut metagenome | host: Homo sapiens | place: Canada: London | collected 2015-08-20/2019-03-30 | study: EMG produced TPA metagenomics assembly of...
GCTCCTCGTCCCACCACTCGGAGGAGGCGGCGTCGATGGCGATCTTGAAGTCCTCACCGGGCTTGTAGCCGGCCTCCTCGATGGCCTTCACGATGACCTTCAGGGCATCCTCGTCCTTCTTCAGGTTGGGGGCGTAGCCGCCCTCGTCGCCCACGCCGGCGGCGGGGGTGCCGTTCTCCTTCAGGGTGTTCTTCAAAGTGTGGAACACCTCAGTGCACATGCGCAGAGCCTCATGGAAGCTGGGGGCCCCCACGGGCATGATCATGAATTCCTGGATCTCCACGTTGTTGGTGGCATGGGCACCGCCGTTTAGGATGTTCATCATGGGCACAGGCAGCATCTTAGCGTTGGTCCCGCCGATGTAGCTGTACAGGGAGACACCCAGGCTCTCTGCTGCGGCCTTGGCGCAGGCCAGGGAGGCGCCAAGGATGGCGTTGGCGCCCAGGCGGCTCTTGTTGGGAGTGCCATCCAGGTCGATGAGCATCTTGTCGATGGCCACCTGGTCCAGCACGTTGGTGCCGATGAGGGCCTCAGCGATCTCGGTATTCACGTTGTTCACCGCGGTCACCACGCCCTTGCCCTGGTAACGGCCCTTGTCGCCGTCCCGCAGCTCGCAGGCCTCATAGATGCCGGTGGAGGCGCCGGAAGGGACCGCGGCGCGGCCCACAGTGCCGTCCTCCAGGTAGACCTCCACCTCCACGGTGGGGTTGCCCCGGCTGTCCAGGATCTCGCGGCCCAAAACGTCTACGATCTCAATGATCTGCTTCATGATAATCAGTCTCCTTTTTTCTTTTATGGGCGGGTCCTCCCGCCCGGAGCGTATATGCCCTGTGCAGCAGCTCCGCACCGGTGCATCGGTCCAGCGGGGCCCAGTCCGTCAGTTGACGATCAGAGTCTCCCCGTCCATCTCCTTGGGCTTTTCCAGGCCCATCAGGTCCAGCATGGTGGGGGCGATATCGGCCAGGCGGCCGTCCCGCAGGCGGACGCTGGCCCCCACGATATAGAAGGGCACCAGGTTGGTGGTGTGGGCGGTGAAGGGCTCCCCATCCTCGTCCGCCATCCGCTCGGCATTGCCGTGGTCGGCGGTAATGAGAGAGACGCCGCCCATGCGGGAGGTAGCTTCCACCACCCGGCCCACGCACTCGTCCACGGCAGTCACCGCCCTGCAGGCAGCCTCATACACGCCGGTGTGGCCCACCATGTCGCAGTTGGCAAAGTTCAGGATGATGACATCATAGGCTCCGCTCTCGATGCGCTTGACCGCCTCCTCCGTCACCTGATAGGCGCTCATCTCCGGCTGGAGGTCGTAGGTAGCCACCTTGGGGGAAGCGATGAGCACCCGGTCCTCCCCGGGAAAGACCGTCTCAACGCCGCCGTTGAAGAAGAAGGTGACGTGGGCATACTTCTCCGTCTCAGCGATGCGCAGCTGGGTCAGCCCCAGCTTGCTGATATACTCGCCAAAGATGTTCTCCAGCTTCTGCCGGGGGTAGGCCACCGTCACATTGGGCATGGTAGCGTCGTACTCGGTGGTACAGACAAAATCCACCGGGACGAAGCCCTTTTTCCGCTCCACATCCTGAAAGTCCTCATCCACAAAGCAGCGGGTGATCTCCCGGGCCCGGTCGGGGCGGAAGTTGTAGAAGATGATGGAGTCGTTGTCCCGGACCTGAGCCCCTTTGGCGCAGACCACCGGCTCCATGAACTCGTCGGTGACGCCGGAGTCATAGGACTTCTGGACAGCGGCGGCGGGGTCCTCCTCAAAGATCCCCTCCCCCAGGGCGATGGCATCATAGGCCCGCTGCACCCGGTCCCACCGCTTGTCCCGGTCCATGGCGTAGTAGCGGCCCATGACGGTGGCAATCCTGCCGGTGCCCAGCTCATCCAGCTTGGCCTGGAGCTGCTCCACATAGCTCTTTCCAGAGCTGGGGGGCACGTCGCGGCCATCCAGGAAGCAGTGGACATACACCTTCTCCAGCCCCTGCTCCTTGGCCATCTTTACCAGGGCGAACAGGTGGGTGATGTGGCTGTGGACGCCGCCGTCGGACAGCAGTCCCATCAGGTGCAGGGCGGTCCCCCATTCCCGGCAGTGCTCCATGGCCTCCAAATAGGCAGGATTCTTGAAGAACTCCCCGCTGTCGATGTCCCGGCTGATGTGGGGCAGGTCCTGGAATACCACCCGGCCCGCGCCGATGTTGGTGTGGCCCACCTCGCTGTTGCCCATCTGCCCCTCAGGCAGGCCCACGTCCAGGCCGGAGGCAGACAGGCGGCACCCGGGACACTCCTTGAAGATATTCTCCAGATGGGGCTTCGGCGTATTTTCCACCGCATTGCCCGGATATTTGGGGCCCAGGCCAAAGCCGTCCATGATGATCAAAGTTGTTGGTGTTTTCATAGAAACCCTTTCTTGAGAGAATCCAGAGGGAAGGGGCATGAAGAGCGGGCTCCCGCTCCGCGTTCCGTGTCTTCCTCTCCGTGTGTTTCGATGGTGCGGGATGGGGAGAGGCAAAATGCCTGCCGCTCCCCCGCTCCGCCTCTCCCAACAAAACCCGCTGCGCTGGGCTTTCGTTGGGGACCCATCCGGCGTGGACGGCCCGCTTACTCCTGGTTTGCCGCGTTGATGATCTCCACGAAGTCCGCAGGCTTCAGGGAGGCTCCGCCAATCAGGCCGCCATCCACGTCGGGCTGGGCCAGCAGCTCGGCGGCGTTCTTGGCGTTCATGGAGCCGCCGTACTGGATGGTGACGGAGCGGGCCACATGGGCGCCGTACAGCTTGCGGATGACAGCACGGATAGCCTGGCACACCTCACCAGCCTGCTCGGCGGTGGCGGTCTTGCCGGTGCCGATGGCCCACAGAGGCTCATAGGCGATGACCACATGGCGCATCTTGTCGGCGGGCACGCCGGCCAAGGCAGCCTTCACCTGATAGGCGATCAGCTCCATGGTCACTCCCAGCTCCCGCTGCTCCAGGCTCTCGCCCACACAGACGATGGGGTTCAGCCCCACCTCCAGGGCGGCGTGGACCTTCTTATTGACGGTGAAGTCGGTCTCGTTGTAGTACTGGCGGCGCTCAGAGTGGCCAATGATAACATACTTGGCCCCCGCCTCCTTGATCATCTCCGCAGTGATCTCACCGGTATAGGCGCCGTGGTCCTCATAGTGGCAGGTCTCCGCGCCAATGGCGATGTGGCAGTCCTTGAACAGGCGGACGGCGGTGGTGATATTGACGGCCGGGACGCACAGGACCACGTTGCACCACTTTCCCCGGGGCATAATGGGCTTGATCTCCTCGGCGAACTGCTTGGTCTGGGAGAGGGTGTTGTTCATCTTCCAGTTTCCGGCAATAATGGTCTTGCGATATCTTCTGTTCATGGCGGTAAAGCCCCTTTCTATTTTTCCTTCTCTTCCTAGTTTGTTACACACTTGAGCCTAGTCTGCCCGGATCTTGGCTTCCCAGCTGTGATTTGTCCCGCACTACGCCGCAAAACTTAAAAGCATCACTACAAGAAGGACCCCCAGAATGGTCAGAAGGATATTTCTCATTTTTTTGTTCATGCACGATCCCTCTTTCCTGTATCTCAGCGTCGTCAAAGCATGCGCCATATTTTTCACTTTCGCCTGCCGTTGAAAGCCCATCCCCATTTCGCTGGGCTCGCGCGGGTCCCCGGAGCTGCCCGGGCAGTTCTTTATTTATCCAGCAGGCAGACTACGCCGGGCAGCTCTTTGCCCTCCATGAATTCCAGGCTGGCGCCGCCGCCGGTGCTGATGTGGGTCATCTTGTCGGCATAGCCCAGCTGCTGCACTGCGGCCGCGGAGTCGCCGCCGCCGATGATGGTGATGGCGTCCGTCTTTGACAGAGCCTCGGCCACCGCCTCAGTCCCCTTGGCAAAGGCGGGGAACTCGAACACACCCATAGGGCCGTTCCAGATCACTGTGCCCGCGCCGGCTACGGCGCCGCAGTACAGCTTCACGGTCTCGGGTCCGATGTCCAGGCCCTGCCAGCCGTCGGGAATCTCCCCGGCCTTGACCACCTGGCTGTTGGCGTCGGGTGCAAAGGCGTCGGCGCACACGGTGTCCACCGGCAGAAGCAGCTTCACGCCCTTAGCCGCCGCTTTCTGGACCATCTCATTGGCGTAGCTCTCCCAATCGGCCTCCAGCAGGGAGTCCCCCACCTTGCCGCCCTGGGCGGCGGAGAAGGTGTAGGCCATGCCGCCGCCGATGATGATGGTGTCGGCGATCTCCAGCAGGTTGTTGATGACCCCGATCTTGCTAGATACCTTGGAGCCGCCCAGGATGGCCACCAGGGGGCGCTTGGGATCGGCCAGGGCGCCGCCGATAACTTCCAGCTCCTTCTGGATGAGAAAGCCGGACACAGCGGGCAGGTAGTCGGCCACGCCGGCGGTGGAGGCATGGGCGCGGTGGACCGCGCCGAAGGCGTCGGACACGTACACGTCGGCCAGAGAGGCCATGGCCTTGGCCAGGGCGGGGTCGTTCTTGGTCTCGCCGGGCTCAAATCTGGTATTTTCCAGCAGCAGGATCTCGCCGGGCTTCAGGGCGGCGGCCTTGGCCCGGGCATCGGGGCCCACCACGTCCTCCGCCATGATGACCGGCTTGCCCAGCAGCTCGCTCAGGCGGGCGGCCACCGGCTTCAGAGACAGCTCGGGCTTGACCTCGCCCTTGGGCTTGCCCATGTGGGAGCAGGCGACCACCGCAGCGTTCTGCTCCAGCAGATACTGGATGGTGGGCAGGGCGGCACGGATGCGCTTGTCGTCGGTGATGACGCCGCTGCCGTCCTTGGCCATGGGCACGTTGAAGTCGCACCGCAGCAGCACCTTTTTGCCCGCCACATCGATGTCGCGCACTGTCTTCTTGTTGTAGTTCATTCTTCTATGAGCTCCTTTCTTTCTCGTCAGGCGTGGGAAAGGGAAATAAACAGGTCACAGCCCCTCCGCCATCTCGCCCTGCCCGGACAGCCCGGGAAAGCCCAGCTGGCGCAGGGCCTCGTAGGCCACCACTGCCACAGAGTTGGCCAAGTTCAGGCTGCGGGCGTCAGGGCGCATAGGGATGCGGATGCACCGCTCCCTGTGCTCCTCCCGAAAGCCCAGTGGGAGGCCCGCAGTCTCCTTGCCAAAGAACAGGTAGCAGCCATCCCGGAACTGGGCCTGGTCATAGCTTCGGGGCGCCTTGGTGGTGGCCAGCCAGAGGTCGGGAGCGGGATGCTCGGTAAAAAACTGCTCCAGTCCGTCGTAGACCCGCAGGTCCACCATGGGCCAGTAATCCAGCCCGGCCCGGCGCACCGCCTTCTCACTGATGTCGAACCCCAGAGGGCGGATCAGGTGGAGGCGGCTGCGGGTGGCGGCGCAGGTCCGGGCAATGTTCCCGCAGTTCTGGGGGATCTCCGGCTCTACCAATACGATGTTCAGCAATGGGTCCACCTCGCGTTTCGGCTATCATTGTATTCCAATTCGCCCGGAAATTCAACTGTAATTTGGTCGAAAAAATGCAAAAAAATCAAAATTTCCCCCAAAATAGCTTCAAGTGCAATTTTGAAGTTCTTCTATGCGCATTTTCGTTCTCTTTTTCCCGATTCTCTGTTTTTTCCTCTCCTTGTTTTCTTTTCCTTCCCCTCAACCTGCCGCTTCCCCTGCCCATCCGCCCATCAGTAGCTGCCTTCCCGCCTTTTTCCGCCTTCAAAGAAGGGCCTCCTGGATTTTCTGTTTTCAAACGGAGAAAAGCGTGCTATAATTTTATTATTCCTCTCCATATTTTGCCCATCCAAACCCATATCAGGAGGTATTTTGAAATGAAATTGATCTGGAACGGCCACTCCTGCTTCACCCTGGCCACTGAGGCGGGCACCCTTGTCATCGACCCCTATGAGGACGGCTCCGTCCCCGGTCTGTCCCCCCTCCATCTGGAGGCTGACGCCGTCTATTGCAGCCACGAGCACCGGGACCACGGCAACCGGGCCGCGGTGGCCCTCAGCGGGAAGCCCTGTGCCGTGGAGGTGGAAGAGCTGGCCACCTGGCACGACGAGGTTCAGGGCGCCAAGCGGGGCCCGAACACCATGCGCATCTTTTCCGCCGAGGGGCTTCGGGTGGCCCATCTAGGAGACTTGGGCTGCGGCCTGACACCGGAGCAGGCAGAGGCCCTGTCCGGTCTGGACGCTCTGCTCATCCCGGTGGGCGGCTTCTACACCATCGATGCCGGCCAGGCCAAGGCGGTAGTGGACCAGCTCAAGCCCCGGGTGGTCGTTCCCATGCACTACCGCGGCAAGGACTTCGGCTACGAGGTCATCGGTCCGGTGGAGGATTTCCTCGCCCTTCAGAGCGGCGTGGTGCGCTATGAGGGCAACGTCCTGGAGCTGACCCAAGACACCCCCGCCCAGACGGCGGTGCTCACCTATCTGGGCTGAGCCTGCCTGGACAGCCCCTTCCCGCTCTCAGCGCGTCCTGGGACACTTTCGTTCCGGGACGCGCCCTTTTTGTTCCCAAAATGTTTACAAAATTTCGGCCAGCCTTTCAGGTTTCTTTCAGCTTTGGGTGTTATCCTGTTCCTGATCTTTGATTTGGAACGGGAGGTTAGACCGTGATCGAAGTAGAAAATCTGGTGAAGCGGTACGGCGGCCATCTGGCGGTGGACCACCTGAGCTTCACAGTGGAGAAGGGCTGCGTCTGCGGCTTCCTGGGCCCAAACGGCGCCGGGAAATCCACCACCATGAATATGATGACCGGCTATCTCGCCCCCACTGAAGGGGAGGTCCGGGTGGACGGCCACAGCGTGACTCAGGACCCGGCGGGGGCCAAGGCCTGCATCGGCTATCTGCCGGAGCAGCCGCCCCTCTATGTGGACATGACGGTGCGGGAGTATCTGGAGTTCGCCGCCGGGCTCAAGCGGATCCCCAGGGGGGAGCGGGCCGCTCAGCTGGACCGCATCCTGGAGATGACCCGGACCGCCGACGTGTCCGGCCGGCTGATCCGCAACCTGTCCAAGGGCTACCGCCAGCGGGTGGGGCTGGCCCAGGCGCTGATCGGCTTCCCACACATCCTGATCCTGGATGAGCCCACTGTAGGCCTGGACCCCAAGCAGATCCTGGAGATCCGCGCCCTGATCCGGGAGCTGGCCCAGGAGCACACTGTGATCCTCAGCTCCCACATTCTCTCCGAGGTCCAGGAGGTCTGCGACCACATCTTTATCATCCACCACGGCCGGCTGGTGGCCCAAGGCACTCCGGCCCAGCTGGAGCGGGAGCTGGCAGGCACCCCTGCCATCACCCTGCTGCTCAAGGCCGCCCCGGAGGAAGGCCGGGTCCTGCTCTCCGGCGTACCCGGCGTAGCGGAGGTGGCGCCGCTGCCCTGCGGGGAGGCGGGCGCCGCCCTGCTGCGCCTGACTCCCGCGGAGGGGGCCGATCCCAGGGAGGCCGTCTTCCGCGCCTGTGCGGGGGCGGACCTCCCGATCCTGGAGATGAGGCGGGAGTCCCTGTCCCTGGAGCAGATCTTCCTGGAGCTGACCTCCGACGCCTCCGCCGCCGGACAGGCTGGCGGTCGCAGGCGCCCCTTCGGGCGCAGAGATTCGGCGGAGCCGGAGCCCGCTCCGGAGACAGCCATCACGGAACACGGAGAGGAGGCGGAGCCATGACTGCGGTCTACAAGCGGGAGCTGCGCTCCTATTTCACCTCCATGGTGGGGTATGTGTTCATCGCCATCCTCATCTTTTTTGTAGGCATCTACTTCATGGCCTACAACCTGTTCGGCGGCTACCCCTCCTTCGGCTATGTCCTGCTCAGCTGCACCATCATCTTCATGGTGGCCGTTCCCATCCTCACCATGCGCTCCATGGCGGAGGACCGGCGGGGCAAGACCGACCAGCTGCTGCTCACCTCCCCCGTCTCCCTCACCGGCATCGTCCTGGGCAAATATCTGGCCATGGTCACCGTGCTGCTGGTCCCCATCCTGCTGATCTGTTTCTGCCCGCTCATCATCGCCATGAACGGCTCCGCCACTCTGACGGCGGACTACGCCGCTATCCTGGCCTTCTTCTGCATGGGCTGCGTGTACATCGCCGTAGGCATGTTCGTCTCCGCCCTCACCGAGAGCCAGATCATCGCCGCCGTGGGCACCTTTGCCGCGCTGCTGGTCCTCTACCTGTGGACCGATCTGGTGTCCTTTCTCCCCGACTCCCTGGCCCAGCTCCTCTCCAGCTTCGACTTCCAGGGCGTGCTGGACAACTTCGCCTATTACAGCGTGTTCGATCTGGGGGGACTGCTGCTCTATCTGTCCATGGCGGCCGTCTTCGTCTTCCTCACCGTGCAGGTCCTCCAGCGCCGGAAGGGGATCACCTCCGCCGCTACCACTGCGGTGGTGCTGGCCATCGCCGTGGTGGTCAATCTGGTGGTGGGGCAGCTGCCCTCTGACCTGGTGGAGCGGGACATCTCGGACAACAGTCTCTACACTGTCAGCGACACTTCTGTGGACTACCTCTCCGCCCTGGAGCGGGACGTGGAGCTGGTCGTCCTGGCCAGCGAGGACACCACGGACCAGCGCATCACCAAATTTCTGCACAACTATGCCGCCCTGTCCGGCCATCTCTCCCTCTCCTTCGTGGACCCTGTGGAACACCCCTCCGCCCTGACGGAGTATGAGGCAGACCAGAACACTGTCGTGGTCCGCTGTGCCGACACCGGCAGGCAGCGGGTGGTCCCCTTCTCCGACATTTTGGTGGCCGATCTCATGTCCTACTACACCTATGGCACCTATACCTATTCCGAGTTCGACGCCGAGGGGCAGCTTACTTCCGCGGTGGACTACGTCACCTCAGACAACAGCCACATCCTCTATCTCGCCGAAAACCACGGGGAGAGCGCCTTGGGCGGCTCGGTCACCGACGCCATCAGCAAGGCCAACCTGTCTACCTCCACCGTCAGCCTCCTGCTGGACAACGGGGTGCCTGACGACTGCTCCCTGCTGGTCTTCAACCAGCCCCAGACCGACCTGTCCGCCGACGAGGCCCAGATGGTTCGGGACTACCTGGAGGGGGGCGGCCAGGTGATGATCCTGCTGACCCGCACGGACCTGGCCAACTTCAATGCCATCCTCGCCGACTACGGCCTCGCCATGGCCCAGGGCTATATCGGGGACACCGCCCGGTACTATGCCCAGTACGGCCGCTTCTACTTCAGCGCCACCCTGTCCGCCTCCAGCCCCATCACTGCTCAGTTCGGGGACGACGACCTGACTCTGATCTACGGCGCCCACGGCATGACCCAGTGCGATCCGGTCCGTGACACCATCACCGTGACCCCCTTCATGACCACCACGGAGAGCGGCTACTCCGACGCCGGCGGGCAGACCGGCACCTATATCCTGGGCGCCCAGGCGGAGGAGGAGACCGACGGCGGCACCGCCCGCCTCACCGTCTTCACCACCGAGAGCGTGGTGGACCAGAGCATCCTCACCTTCAACCCCAGCATGGTGAACCTGGACATCTTCCTCAACGCGGCCACCTCCGGCATGGAGGACATCTCCGCCATCTCCATCCCCGCCAAGAGCCTGGAAATCACCTATAACACCGTTCTCAACCCGGGCATGTGGAGCACCCTCTATCTGGCCGTCATCCCCCTGGGGGTCCTGATCGGCGGCCTGGCCTACTGGATCAAGCGGAGGAAACTGTGATGAACCGACAGACAAAACAGCTTTTGGCTCTCGCCGGTGTCCTCGCCGTCGGGCTGGGCGCCTACGCCGCCCTGCGGGTCTGGAACGCGGGGGAGGAGGAGCGGGAGGCCGCCCAGGCCGACTATGTGCTCCAGCTCAGCGATGTCACCGCCCTCTCCTTTGATTCCGGGGACGGCCCCCTCTCCTTCACCCTGGAGGAGACGGGCTGGACCTGGGACGGGGACAGCGAGTTCCCGGTGAACGGCACGGAGCTGGACGCCCTCCGAGAGGACCTGGCCGCCCTGAAGGCGGAGCGGATCATTCCGGAACCCGACGCACTGGCCGACTACGGCCTGGAGGAGCCCGCCTACACCCTCACCGCCCGCACTGATTCCGGGGAGTCCACCACCCTGCTTCTGGGCAGCCTGGACCCTGGGGGCAGCCACCGGTACGCCATGCTCGACGGGGGGACGGAGGTCTACACGGTGGACGGCTCCATCACCTCCTCCCTGGACAGCGAACTGCTGGACCTGATGGAGCTGCCCCAGCTGCCTGACCTGGACGAGAAGAACATCACCTCCGCCCAGCTGGAGCTGAGCGACGGCACTGTCCGCCAGCTGACTTCCGCTGTGGAGACCCGGGAGACGGAGGTGGAGACCGAAACCGGCGAGACCGACGAGAACAGGGAGCCCATCTATGAGACCACCACGGAGACGGAGGAGATCACCCTATGGTCGCTGGACGGGCAGCCGCTGCCCGAGGGGGCCGTCGGGCTGGAGGACTGGCTGTACGACCTGTCCACCCTATACCTGGACAGCTGCTCCGCTTTTAAGGCGGACCAGGAGGAGCTGTCCGCCTGCGGCATGGACGGCGCCTCCCTTCTCACCGTCTCCCTGACCTCCGGCGAGACCTTCACCCTGGCCATCGGCGGCCAGACCGAGGATGGCAGCTACGTCTACGCCGCCCTGGAGGCACCCGCCCCCGGCTGCGACCTCTTCCTCATCTCAGCCGATAAGGCCCGGACCCTGTCGGATCTGAACTATGAGTCCCTGTCCGCCGATGAAGAGGCGGAATAAGAAAGTGCCCTCTTCCCGCCATGGGAAGAGGACACTTTTTTCGTTTAGAGCTGAAGTAAAATGCCGGCTGCCGCTCCTGCCGCAATAAAGGCGATAGGGTGAAGTTTTTTCAGGGGCGTCCACTTCATTGCTGCGAACATCGCCAGCGTCAGCACCACCGCTGTCCACTGAATGGCTGGAAAGCTGTTCGGTGAGAGGGCGTCTGATGCCGTAAAAACTGAATACGCCACACTCAGGCCCGCTGCCGCGATCAGCGCAGTGGAGGCGGGACGCAGCCCGGCAAACACCGCCTCCACGCTCCGGTTGCTCCGAAACTTCTGCAAAAATCCCGCAATTATCAGGATCAGTATGGCCCCCGGCGTAATCACCCCCAGCGTTGCCACAAGCGCCCCGGGGACTCCAGCGGTCTGGTAGCCAACATAGGTGGCCATGTTCACCCCCAGCGGGCCCGGTGTGGACTCGGAAACCGCGATCATAGTAGTCAGATCCTGATTGGTGAACCAGCCGGTGGTCTCCCCCATATGCTGCAGAAAGGGAATCGTAGCCATACCCCCGCCCACAGAGAACAGACCAGTCTTAAAAAACTCATAAAAGAGGCGCAGCAGGATCATGTATCCTCACCTCCTTGGGATGGGAGCTTCACCCGGCCCAGCAGCCAGCCTGTCGCTCCGGCTGCCACCACAAGGAATGCAGGATTGGAGAGGAGATCCAGCACCGCTCCCAGCGGGGTGGCCGGGTCCACAGCCAGCAGCCCGGACAGCTCTCCCAGCACCAGAACTCCCAAAAAGATGCATATTGCGGGTCTCCCCCTCAAATTTGTCTTTCCCAGCTTGAGCACGCTGACTGCAATCAGTGCCACCACTGCGGCATTGATGCCCGCCAGGGCGTGCTGAACCACCGGATAGGTCGCAAATTTTGTGAGGAATGCGGCTATGATGGTGATGACCACAAAGCTGGGAAACACCACTCCCAGGGCGGCGGCAATTCCTCCTGGGACCCCCCGCTGACGGTGGCCGATAAAAACCGATGTGTTGACGGCGATGATGCCCGGAGTGCACTGTCCGATGGCAAAGTAGTCAGTGACTTCCTCCTCTGTGACCCAGCCCTTTTTCTCCACCACCTCCCGCTGGAGGATGGGCAGCATGGCGTAGCCACCGCCGAAGGTACATACTCCCACCTTGGCAAAGGTCAGAAACAGGTCCAAATAAAGGTTCAACAGATCAACGTCCTCTCCATAAATTTTTCAGCAAAGTGCGGCCCGCCCGGCCCGACCCCCGCGGTGCCCCGGCCGCGGCGGCCGGCGGATCGGGAGAGCTCTTACTCCAGGCCCTCCAATTCCTCCAGCCACAGCGCCGCCACCGCATCGCTGGGCATCCGCCAGTCGCCCCGGGGGGACAGGGTGACAGAGCCCACCTTGGGGCCGTCTGGCAGGCAGGAACGTTTAAACTGCTGAGTGAAGAACCGGCGGTAAAAGCTGTTCAGCCACTTCAGGATGGTGGCCCGGTCGTAGGTCCGGCCCAAGGCGTGCTCCGCCAGACGGAACACCTTCCTGGGAGGGAAGCCCCAGCGGATGGCGTAGTACAGGAAGAAGTCGTGGAGCTCATAGGGGCCCACCAGGTCCTCCGTCTTTTGACTGATCTTCCCCTCGATGGCGGGCAGCAGCTCCGGGGAGACTGGGGTGTCCAGGATGTCGTCCAGTACGGCGGACAGGCGTGGGTCCTCGCTGCCCTTGTCGTCGGAGACGAAGGCCACCAGATGGCGCACCAGAGTCTTTGGGATGCCTGCGTTGACCCCATACATGGACATGTGATCCCCGTTGTAGGTGGCCCAGCCCAAGGCCAGCTCGGACAGGTCGCCGGTGCCGATGACCAGCCCGCCGTTCTGATTGGCGATGTCCATGAGCACCTGGGTCCGCTCCCGGGCCTGGCCGTTCTCGAAGGTCACCGAGTGGTCCTCCATGGACTGGCCGATGTCCTTGAAGTGGACCTTTACCGCGCTGCCGATGTCGATGCGCTTCAGGGTGGCCCCCAGGCGCTCGGCCAGCTCCACGGCGTTATCCCGGGTACGGTCGGTGGTTCCGAAGCAGGGCATGGTCACCGCGATGATATCGCTGGCCGGGCGGTCCAGCAGCTTCATAGCCACTGCGGTGATCAGAATGGCCAGGGTGGAGTCCAGCCCGCCGGACAGGCCCACCACCGCCGTCCTGGCCCCGGTATGCTCCAAACGCTTTTTCAGGCCCAGGGCCGCAATTTTCAAAATTTCATTGCACCGCTCCGCCCGGTCCTCCGCATCAGCGGGGACGAAGGGGGCGGGAGAGACCGCCCGGGTGAGCCGTGTCTCCTCCAGGGGCAGGGAGAAGGAGGCCCGCCAGAGATCCGCCTGTCTCTGGCCGTTGAAGGTGGTCATCCGGCGGCGTTCATAGGCCAGCCGGTCCACATCGATCTCGCTGATGGTGAGCCCCGTGGCAAAGCGCCGCTCCGCCAGCAGGGCACCGTTCTCGGCGATCATGTTGTGGCCGGTGAACACCAGGTCGGTGGTGGACTCTCCTTCCCCAGCATCGGCGTACACATATCCGCACACCAGGCGCCCTGACTGCCCCACCACCAGATTGCGGCGGTATCCAGACTTGCCCACCAGCTCGTTGGAGGCCGACAGGTTCAGGATCACCGTAGCCCCGCCCCGGGCCAGCCGGGCGGAGGGGGGCTCGGTGGCCCACAGGTCCTCACAGATCTCCACGCCCAGGACCAGGTTGGGCACTGTCTCACAGGCAAAGAGCCCCGCGGCGTCCATGTCCACGGTCTCCCCGCACAGGTCCACACTGGTCTCCACACCCGCTCCGGAGGCAAACCACCGCTGTTCATAAAACTCCCCGTAATTGGGCAGATAGGTCTTGGGCACCAGTCCCAGGATCTCGCCGCTCTGGATGACTGCGGCGCAGTTATACAGCTTGTTGTCCCATTTGCACCGCACCGGCAGGCCCAGCACGGTCACCATATCCAAGTTTCGAGTGGCCTCCAGGATGGTCTGAAGCCCCTCCTCCGCCCCACACAGCAGGGTGTCCTGCAAAAACAGGTCCCCACAGGTATAGCCGGTGAGGCACAGCTCCGGCAGGCAGAGGACCTTGACGCCCTGCTTGTCTGCCTCCCGCATCATGGTAAAGATCTGTTCCGCGTTATAGCGGCAGTCCGCCACCCGGATCTTCGGGGTGCCCGCTGCCACTTTGATAAATCCGTCCCGCATAAAAAACCCTCCTTTGTGGTCTTTGCATCAAGGGATATCATACCGTAATTTGGGGGCAAATACAAGGGGAGGGCCCCCCTCCAGGGCCCTCCCCTTAAAAATTTTGTGTTATTCCAGGGGGTAGAGCACCATCCCCCAGGGCGGTGCCGCTGTGAACGCCCGCAGGGAGGGGGAGAACTCCAGCACCGCCGTCAGCTCACCCAGGCTGTTCCCGTACAGGACCGGCGGGCCCTCCAGCGTCAGGGAGGCGGTCCACTCCAGCGCATCCCCCGTTTCGTTCATCCGGATCAGGCTGATCTGCCCCAGGGCTGGTCCCCCTTCCGGCTCCTGGTCAGACTCGGGGCACCACAAGGCTGCTTCCCCCGACTGACCGCCGGGGCCGGTGACCTGATAAATGAGATGATCTTCCCGCCGTTCCAGCCGCTCCGCCCGCACCTGGGAGAGCATCAGCTCCGGGTCCAGGATGATGGGGTACTCCTCCCCGGTAGACAGGTCGAATACCCGGCAGTTGTCCTCCCAGGCGCCGGTCCCGCCGCCGCCCCAGATGTACACCAGCTCCGGGACGCCGTCTCCCGTCAGGTCGGCCAGGGACAAAGAGGCACTCCCCTCTGCGCCGCCCTGGGCCAGCGGAAGGACTGGCATGTCGAAGCCAAAGCTCCGCCTCTGGAACAGGACCTCCGCAGGAAAGGGGTCCCCCTTCCCCGGGCTGAGTCCGACCAGCACCTCCACCCCCTGCTCCTGGTCGGCAAAGCGGTAGCGGACCTCTCCAGCCCACTCCCCCCGGGAAACAGGGAGGGAGCGTCCTCTTTCCCGGTTGTAGGACTCAAACCGCTCTTCCAAGGGCAGCATCTCCCCGGGTCCCGCGTCCGCTCCCGACAGTTCCAACGCGCCTCCGCTGCTCTCTGCCGCGGCGGGCGCACAGCTTACCAGTCCCCCGGCCAGGAGGATCAGGATGGAGGCAGAGGCCAGCAGCGGGCGTCCCCTCCTCTTTGGCGTGGTGTCCATGATGGCCCGAAACCGGAGAAAGATCCCTCCCCGGTCCCCAGTAAAGCCGGTAGTCAGACCGGTCCTCCCCCCTTTTCCGGCGGTCATCTGGTCCAGGATCGCCCGGCCGTAGGCCCGGCGGGCCTCCTGGTCCCGGCCCGCCAGCAGATCATCGTCACAGCACAGCTCCATGTCCCGCCGGGCCGTCCGGACCATGTTCCACACCAGTGGGTTAAACCAATGGATGCACCGGACACAGGTCAGCAGGAGCAGATAGCCTGTATCCCTCCGCTTCAGGTGGGTCAGCTCGTGGGCCAGGGCGGCCTCCCGTCCCCCCTCCTGCAGAGTCTCAGGCAGAAGGATCACCGGGTGGGCAAAGCCCAGCAGCAGGGGGGAGCCTGCCTTGGGGCAGCGGTACAGGGACGCCTTTTTCCGGCAGCCCGTCTCCTGCCTGGCCTGCTCCAGCGCGGCCAGATCCTCCTCCCCCGCCGGGGTGCTCCACCGCAGCAGTCGCCGGCGGCCCAGTCCATAGCCCGCAGCCATCCACAGGAGAAAGAGGACGGCCACCCCCCGATATGCTCCATAGATCACCCCCGTCCAGTGGACGGTGTAAGAGGTCACCCCCTCCACAGTGACGGTGCGGAGGTAGTCGTTGTCCCGGATGCTCACCTCCCTGCCCTGCCGGTCTGTATAGTGGACGTGATGACTGTACCACATTGGTTCTCCGTCCACGTAGGTATTTGTCCCTCCTGCTCCCCCTGCTCCGGCCTCCACGATCCGCTGGTTATCCAAATGATAGGCGTTGTACCGGTCATAGGCGCCATGAGCCACCATCTGGGGGACATCCAGCTGAATGGGAGCGGGAAAGAGGGCCCCCAATACGGGGCCGAGAATGGGATAGGCCATCAGGCTGACAGCCACCACGGCCCAGGCCCAATACCGCCAGTGCGGTGAGACCTTCCGCGTCAGCAGGGGGCCCAGGGTCAGCAGCACCAGGATGGCTGCCCCACCCCCCAGGCTGGCCGCCAGCAGGGCCGTCAGTTGCTCCAGCACCTCATTTTCCCCCTTTCTCCAGGATGCGTTCCAGCTCGGCGATGTCCTCCCGGCTCAGCTCCTTCTCTGGGTACAGGGCAGCCATCAGGCTGGACAGGGAACCGCCGTGGACCCGCTCCAGGAAGGATCGGCTCTCCGCAGCCAGATAGTCCGGCCGGTTCACCAGAGGGGTGTAGCCGTTGGACCGCCCCTCCTTCTCCCCCCGGACAAAGCCCCGCTCCTCCAGCCGGGACAGGAGCTTGAGCAGGGTGGGCGCTTTCCAGTCCCGGTCCAGCCGAGCCGCAAGATCGCTGGTGCGGGCCGGATACTCTGGGACGGCCCACAGGGCCTGCATCACCTCCAGCTCCGCGTCGGGCAGACGTGAGATCTGCTTCATGTCATCTCCCCCTTTATTAGACGTTTGTCTTTTTAGATTTTACAACTGTCTAATTATTTTGTCAAGCCGAAAACTGCAAAAATTCCGGGCCGTCCCCTGGGGGACGGCCCGGAACACAGCAGTTCAGGAGACCTTGATATAATCTTTGGACACATAGCCCTCTGTGGCTCTGCCGCCGCTTCCGATAAAGCTGATCCGGTACCAGCCGTTGCCCATGTCCTCCAGAATGGTAACGGTGTTTCCCTCCAGAATGGTGGCGATGGCCTCATTGCCGCTGCCCGGTCCGGAGCGGACGAACAGGCCGCTGCCTGCGCCGGTCACTGTTCCGGTGGTGCCGGAGGAGGACGACCCGGCCCCGCCGCCGGCGCGGCAGAAGACGACACATTCCGCCGTCTTGTCCCCGGCGGTGGCGGTGATGGTCACCTTCACCTGGGAGGAGCCGGTGTTCACGTTGGACACCACGCCCTCCGGGCTGACGGTGGCCGCAGACTCGTCGCTGCTGCTCCAGGTGATCTCTGCGTCGGCGGGGACCACGGCGGCCTGGATGGTGGCGGACTCCCCGGCCTGAAGGGTGAAGTCGCTCTTATCCAGCGTCAGGGAGGTCACATCCACCGTCACCGGGGGCTCGGGCTCAGGCTGGGAGATGTCTCCCTGGGAGCCGCTGGGGGTGCTGGAGGCATCAGGACCGGTCTGGCTGGTGGAGGCGTCGGGGTCTGCCTGGCTCCCGCCGGGATCATCCTCTCCCTTGCTGAACAGGGGAGCCAGGGAGGTGAAGACAATATACATGGCCACGATGATGAGCACCAGGGAGCCCACCAGCGCCGCCACCTGAAGGGGGTTGGCCGGCCGGCCGCTCCGGCCTCCGCCGGCCACTCTGCGGCCACCCGCTGTTCTGGGGCGCCCGTTTTTGGCCGGCCGCTCGTCGCAGAACGGGCACCGCTTATATGTGACGGAGTAGTCCTCGCCACAGTTTTCACAGTGGATCACGTCGTTGCGCCGAATGGGCTTCGTCTTCTGCTGCTTGGGATCTTTGGGGCTGCTGGCCATGGCACGCACCTCCGCCTTAATCTTGGATCAGGATGGCCCGGCCTGCGGCCTGGCAGCCGGGTACTTGTCTCTATTTTAGCGTGAATTTACAGGTGCGTCAACGGAAAACCATGAAATAATTGTTTTTCTCCGTTTTTATGTCTACTTCTTTCTTCCCTCACCCTTGACCGCCGGGGCCCGGCCTCTTATAATGAAATCTGTCAGCCCGCTGGGGCCCCGGCCCCGCACCACTAACCCTGAAGAGGTGACCGCTATGAAAGGAACCATGTCCGCAGCTACCGTCCACAAGCAGTACAATGAGGTGGTCTCCGCATTCCGCAGGCTCATCGCGGACTCGGCCCTGCGTGCGCGGTTCGATGGGGAGGCGGACGGCTATTTCCGCCGCTGCGCCCTGGGGGTGTGGCAGGCGGACAACGCCAGCTCCATCACCCCCCGTCATGTGGAGTTCTACAACGCCATCTATACCAACGGCTCCTCCGCCCCCTCCGCCCTGTACTGGGAGGTGGCCACCGGGGTGGCCGGCTTTGACCAGTTTCAGCCCCCCGCCTTTTTTGACCGTCTCCGGGAGTATGACCGCCTCACCCACAGCCGTCTGTCCCGCACCTTCATTGACCAGCTGACACTGCTCCTGCTGCTCTTTGCTGCGGTGGATGACGTGGTCAGCGAGCCGGAGGCCGGCTTTGTCAATGCCTGCTCCGACCTCCTGCTGGCCCTGTGCGGAGGCCTGGAGGGGGACCGGCCCGCCCTGAAAGCGGACGAGTTTGTCACCCGGCCCCGGACCAGCGCTCCACCGGAAGAGGAGCCCGCCCCGGCGGAGGACAAGCCTCTCCCTCCCCCGGACCTGGACCAGGTGCTGGCCGAGCTGGACGCCCTGTGCGGCCTGGAGCGGGTGAAGAAGGATGTCAAGAGTCTCATCAACCTGGTGAAGGTGCAGAAGCTGCGCCAGGAGCAGGGCCTGCCCGTCTCGCCCATGTCTCTCCATCTGGTCTTTCTGGGCAACCCGGGCACCGGCAAGACCACCGTAGCCCGTCTGCTGGCCAGGATCTACCACGCCATCGGCATCCTCTCCAAGGGCCAGCTGGTGGAGGTGGACCGCTCCGGCCTGGTAGCCGGCTTCGTGGGCCAGACCGCCATCAAGACCCAGGAGGCCGTCCAGAAGGCTCTGGGGGGTGTGCTGTTCATCGACGAGGCCTACGCTCTGGTCAACCAGGAGAACGGCAACGACTTCGGCCGTGAGGCCATCGAGGTCCTGCTGAAAAACATGGAGGACCACCGGGATGACCTGATCGTCATTGCGGCGGGCTACTCCGGTCTGATGGAGAAGTTCATCCACTCCAACCCCGGCCTGGAGTCCCGCTTCAACAAATATTTTTATTTCGAGGATTACACCGGTCCCCAGCTCATGGAGATCTTTCAGTCCATGTGCCAAAAAAACGGGTATGTCCTCTCCCCGGAGGCCGCCCAATGGGCGGAGCAGGACTTTCTCTCCCTCTATGAAGGCCGGGACGAGAACTTCGGCAATGCCCGGGACGTACGCAACCTGTTCGAGAAGGCGGTGTCCCGCCAGTCCGACCGGGTGGCCCAGCTGGAGTCCCCCACCCGGGAGCAGCTGATGGAGTTGCGGGTGGAGGACCTGAACGAGACAGAGACGGCGTGATGGGCGCGGCCGCCCCGCTCCGCCGGAACATGAGGTGCCCTGACCATGAAGATCGCGTTTTATACCCTTGGATGCAAGGTGAATCAATATGAGACCCAGGCCCTGGAACAGGTGCTCACCGGCCGGGGCCACACCCTGGTCCCCTTCGACGGGGAGGCCGACGCCTATATTATCAATACCTGCACTGTCACCGCCGTCAGTGACAAGAAATCCCGGCAGATGATCCGCCGGGCCCGCAAGGCCGCCCCCGACGCTGTCATCGCTGTGTGCGGCTGCTATCCCCAGACCCACCCGGACGCCATGGACGGCCTGGGGGTGGATCTGGTGTCCGGCACCGGGGACCGGCTGGGCTTCGCCGGTCTGCTGGAGCGCACCTGGCAGGAGCGCCAGCCCGTCACCGCCCTGGACAACGCCTTCGACCGCCGCTCCTTTGAGATCCTGCCCGCCGGCGGCCTGGAGGGCCGCACTCGGGCCATGCTGAAGATCGAGGACGGCTGCGTCAACTTCTGCTCCTACTGCATCATCCCTTACGCCCGGGGGCGGGTGCGCTCCCTCTCCCCCCAGGACACCCGGCGGGAGCTGGAGCGGCTGCTGGAGGCGGGGTATCGGGAGATCGTCCTCACCGGCATTGAGATCTCCTCCTGGGGACAGGACCTGCCAGGGGAGCAGACCCTTATCGACCTGCTGGAAACCGTCTGCCGGGACCTGCCCGGAGAGGTCCGCATCCGCCTGGGCAGCCTGGAGCCCCGCACCATCACCCCTGACTTCTGCCGCCGGGCGGCCGCCCTGCCCAATCTGTGCCCCCACTTCCATCTGTCCATGCAGTCCGGCTGTGACGCCGTTCTGGCCCGGATGAATCGGAAATATGATTCCGCGCGGTATTATGAGAGCGTCCAATTGCTCCATGGATACTTTGACCGCCCCGCCATTACCACAGACCTGATCGTGGGCTTTCCCGGTGAGACGGAGGAGGAGTTCCAACAGACCCTGACATTCCTCCATAGGTGCGCCTTCGCCGCCATGCATATCTTTCCCTACTCCAAGCGCCCCGACACTCCGGCGGCCAAAATGCCCGGCCAGGTCCTCAACGCCGTGAAGGAAGAGCGGGCCCGCCGGGCCGCTGAGACAGCCGGAGAGATGGAGCACACCTATCTGTCCCAGTGGGTGGGGCAGACCGTTCCGGTGCTTTTCGAGGAGGAGCAGGGCGGTCTCTGGCGGGGCCATACCGCCCACTACTGCGCTGTGGCCGCTCCCAGTCCCCGGGATCTTCACAACTGCCTGGTGCAGGTACAGCTGGAGGGGCTGGAGGGGAACACCCTCAAGGGGGTGGTCCTGTGAGGGGCATCCGCCGCATCCCCTGCGGCAATGTGAACTGCTATCTGGTGCAGGGGGAGGAGGGCGCCGTCCTGGTGGACACCGGCTACACCGGCTACGTGGAGCGCCTGCTGGATACCTGCTTGGGGGCCGGGGTGCGGCTGATCGTGCTGACCCACGGCCACTTGGACCACATTCAGAACACCGCCCTGCTCATGGAGCGGCTGGGCGTTCCCGCCGCCCTCCATCCGGCGGATCTGGGCCTGCTCACCGATCAGCAATCTCAGCCCCTGTCCGCCCAGGGACCGGCGGGCCGGCTCCTGCTGTCTCTCTCCCGTCACAGCTTCCAGACCCAGGCGTTCCTCCCTTTTACACCCACAGTGGAGCTGCGGGAAGGGGACAGCCTGGCCCCCTGGGGTGTGGACGCCCGGGTTCTGGAGCTGCCCGGCCATACGGCGGGCTCCATCGGCTTGGAGGTGGAGGGGCACTCCCTCATTGTAGGGGACGCCATGATGAACCTGTTCCGCCCGGGCCCCTCCTGCCTCTGCTCCGACCCCGCCGCCCAGCGGGACAGCATCGCCCGCATCCGCTCTCTCGGTCCCAGATCCCTCTATTTCGGCCATGGCCGTCCAGCTCACCTCCCTGGATAAGGAAACCGCCTTTTCGAGAATATCGCAGTCTGCCGCGCGCGGGCGCGAACTCTGTGAGGCTTTTTCTACAAGCTGAAAAGTCCCGGTGCAGAAAATGCACCGGGACTTTTCCCATCTTACATCCGCCGCTCAAAGTAGCGGTTGGCCGCCATCGTCACAAAAAACAGTGTAAGGATCACGGCACACAGCGTGATGCCCACTGTCTGGAACAGGGCCCTGCGGGTGATGGCGTAGCAGAGCAGCGCGGTCATTGCGCCGCCGAACAGCAGGCCGTTCATCACCTGCAGGGTGATCTGGCAGCTCCGCATGGCTACCAGCCGGTCCCGCTCGTCTGTCCAGCGCAGCAGCTCCTGCTCCGCCCCGCCCTTCAGCGCGCCGTGAAAGTTCACAGCGCCCAGAGCCAGCAGCAGGACGGCGCTGATGAGATATTTGGGCGCAGATCCGCCTGCCGCCCCCACCGCGAGACAGATCACCGCCAGCACCAGGCAGATGATCCCCAGCATCAGGTGCCGGATGTTTTTGACCTTCAATTCGATCCCTTCCTTTCCCGCTTAACAGATCGGGCCAGAGCGCCCCACAGGCCCCATACGGCCCTCTTTTCCGTCCGGAGGGGCACTCACTGCTCCGTGACGCCCTTCCGCCCCCCGGGGAGCTTCAGCCGGAGCAGCTTCCGCACCAGCTCGTCCCGCTCCTGGCTCAGCTTGCGGAACAGGTCCGCGCCCCCGATCAAAAAGAACAGCAGGGCCAGCCGCTCCGGCATGGGGAAGCCCAGCAGGGCGAACAGCGGCCAGCTCAGCAGGGCGGTCAGCCCCAGGGCCAACAGCAGCAGCACGCCGCCCCGCAGCAGGAGCCCCACCGTGGACACGGACTGGAAATAGTGCTCCCACGCCTCCCCATCCATATGGCCCACCTTATACTTGAGCCATACGGCCCCCAGCAGAAGGGGGACAAATATCAGGCCGGACAGGCTGGTCAGCAGGCTGATCAGCAGGGCAAAGGCCGCCAGCCGCCCCAGGGACGGCCCTGTCCCCGGGTCCTGGAGCAGATACCAGCATCCCAGCGCCGCGCCGCAGGCCGACGCGGCCAAGCCGCAGATCAGGAAAAACCTCTCCCTATCCTCCCAGAACCGATGAAGGCACTGCGCCCCGCCCCCCACGAAGGTGAGGGACAGGAAGGCGGCCCAGGCCGGGTCCCCCCTCAGGAGACAGGCCGCCGCAAACAGCTGGGAGGCAGCCAGCACCGCATCCCCCGCCCGGCCTTTGGCCGCGGCCCCCACCTCCCGGTCCCGCTCGTCCCGGACCAGATGGAGCGCCCGGACCTGCTTCCACTCCTCTTCACGGGTATGGCTCATATGGAATTCCTCGCTTTCCTTTTCATCCGGATCTTCCGTGATCCGATCCCTATATCCTGCCTTCATAATAGAAGCTGCATGCCAGCTCAATGAACAGGGAGAGGGTGTACAGCACGCCGGATACGACCATCATCCCGCCGTACACCAGCTCGCCCTCCGGGTTGGCCAGGGCGCCGATCAGGCTGAGGATCAGCACCGCCATCAGGGTGCCCCGCAGCAGGGAGAGCGTCCGGCTCCTGGCCCGCAGCTCCACCTGGATGTTGCGCTCGTCCAGTGCCTCCACCTTGTCCTGGTAAGACAGGCGTCTGGAGAGGCTGCGGACCAATGCGTCTGCCCCGATGACCAGGGCTATGAGGGCAAGCACCACACTCTTTCCATCTATCTCCCGCTTCCAGATCATGGCCCCAGCCAGGGCCGCTCCAAGGACCAGGAAAAAACATCCGTCCGCAAACTTTTTCTTATTGTAGATCTTCATACTGCCGGTCCTCCAATTCCCTATTTTCTTTCAGGCAGTACAGGTCCTCCACCGTCACGCCGAAGAGCTCCGCGATGCGATAGGCCAGCAGCAGCGAGGGGTTGTACAGCTCCTTTTCCAGGGAAATAATGGTGCGGGAAGAGACGTGGACCCGGTCGGCCAGCTGCTGCTGCGTCATCCCCGCGGCGGTGCGCAGCTCCTTCACCCGGTTCTTCATGTCCCTCTCCCCCCTTTCACTTCACTCCAAAACATGAAGTTAGCTTCACGTGAAGTGTACTTCATATTATACACAGGTCCGCCCGTCTGTCAAGCCCCGCCTGAAAGAATATTTTTTCTTGTACAAAAAGGCGGCGGAGAGGACACGCGTCCTCTCCGCCGCTCAGGCTGTGGAAAAAGTCCCGTCCCTGGTGGACTTTTTCCACAGCCTTGTATCCCGTTGCTTTTCCGCCCCGCCCGGGCGGAAAAGTCCTCGCTTTGCTCGCCGCCTCCCTTGCTGTGCAAGGGAGGCGGGGGAGCTCGAGGCGGGCTTCCGCCCCCTCGAGCTCCCCCGCCTGATCCTGAACCATCTTTCGCTGACAAAGAGGGACCCACAAGCTGGGCGGCGGAGAGGACACACGTCCTCTCCGCCGCAATTTACCTGTTTTCAATATTTTCTTCCGCAGCTGCGGACCTTTTGGCCGAATGGCCGTTGTCCCATCAAAAGGCTCCGGCCTTTCCACCCGGCTCAGAGAGTCTCGTCCCCCAGGGACTGGATAAGGAGGTTGCGCAGAGAAATGGCACTCTGCCGGTTCATAACGATGGAGGCCACGTGATCCGCATTGGGCGTAGAGACGTTCTCCAGCCCGTTGGAGGTGACGGTGAGGGCATTCTCCATATACTTATAGGAGATATCCAGGGTGACCTCCAGGATCTGGCCCTGGGGGTCAGCGACCTTGCGCAGGCCGAAGGTGTTGGCGTATTCCGGTTTCATGGGATCTTCTCCTTCCGATTCACTGAAATGTGGTGGTATAGGTCAGGACATGGACGCCCCCCGGCTCCAGCCGGCGGATGCCCGCCTTGTCCTCCAGGCCCCGGCCCACAAAGACCGCGTCGGGGAGGGCAGACCAGGGCTCAATACAGAAGTAGCCGGTATCAAAGGGCTTGTCCGCCGTCCACAGTCCCAGATAGGGAAAATCGGGGCACTCCACCACCACCCGCTCCCGGCCGGAGCGGTCCACCAGGGCAGCCCGGCGCTCCCCCTCCAGGTCCAGGACAATGGTGTCCAGCCCGAAGGCCCTGGGGCACAGGGGGATGCGCCCTCCCTCCAGGGGAAAGCGGGCCTCTCCGATGGTCAGCATACACCTGCTGTCCATGCCGTAGGGACGGAGCTCCTCCACCCCGGAGATGGTAACGGCGTAGTCCGCCATAGTCTCTCCGGGCTCCAGGGGGGTCCGGAAGCCGTCGTGTCCGCCCAGCTCATAGAGCATGGGAACGGCGGAGCGGTTCTCTACCCGGTGCGCCTTGGTCAGGCGGCTGCCCTCCAGTGTGTAGGTGACGGTGAGGACAAAGGAGAACGGGTACACCCGCCGGGTCTCCTCGCTGTCCTCCAGCTGGAAGGAGAGGGCGGTGGGGCCCTGCTCTGACACCTGGAACTGAGCGTCCCGGGCAAACCCATGGGTGGAGATGGACCAGGCCCGGCCGTCCAGGGTGTACTGGCTGTCCTGGAGCCGGCCGATCAGGGGGAATAGCAGCGGGGCATGCCTGCCCCAGACGGCGGGGTCGGCCTGCCACAGGTACTCAGTGCCCCCAGCGCTCCGGACGGAGCAGAGCTGGGCACCGGCGTCCTGGATGGAGACGGTGAGCAGGTCGTTGGAGAGCGTATATGTCATAACTGGGGCCCTCCCTTCACATGCCGGCCGTTGAGGACAGCCTCTTCCAGTATGTCCCCCCGGTAACGCAGCTTCAGAGAGAAGAAGGGGACATCCTCCTCAATGAGCCTCAGAAAGATCTCGTCCCCCTCCCAGTGGGGGATGGTGCACAGCTGTGTCCAGGGCAGCCACTCCAGGTCGCCCTCCGGGCAGTCGGCCCTCAGGGTTCCGGTAAAGCGGTCGATGGTGAACAAATGCATGTACTCCGTGGGCCAGCGGTCGGAGACAAAAGTGACCAGCCCCCGATAGCGGTATTCCGCTGGGGTGAGTCCGGTCTCCTCATTCACTTCCCGGAACATGCAGTCCTCGGGGCTCTCCCCGTCCTCGAACTTGCCGCCGATGCCGATCCACTTGCCCTGATTCAGATCATTCTCCTTCTTGACCCGGTGGAGCATCAGACACTGACCGCCCTGACGGATGTAGCAGAGGGTGGTGTTGATCATGGCAGGATACCGCCTTTCCATAATAGTGCTGCCCTCAGTATAGCACGGCGGGAAGAAGGGCGCAAGGGAGGCGCCTATCCCGGCAGGGACATGCAGAGGAGAGGGAAGGGATTGCCCTGCTCGTCTGTCTCCGTGCGGCTGCGGACCTGAAAACCCATGTGGAGATAGAAATCGAGGGCTTGAGGGTTCTGCTCATTGACGCACAAAGAGGTGACACCGTACCGCCGGATGCCCCGCTGGAGCAGCTGCCGGCCCAGACCGGTCCCCCGCACGTCTGGGGAGAGGAAGAGCATCTCCAGCCTGGTGCCGTCGATGCCCATAAATCCCACGGGGATGCCCTGATCGGAGAAGGCTACCACCAGCACCGGGACCTGGGCCAGAGCCTGGGGGACGTAGACAGCCAGGGAACGGATGTCCTCTTCGGACAGGAAGTGGTGGGTGGCCCGGACGGAGGACTCCCACACCTGGCACAGGCAGGTGAGCAGCTCCTGAGAGCGGGCATTGATTTCCAAAAGTTTCAAGGCAAAAGGCTCCTTTCGGGAAAAACGGTCCGGGCCCCTTCGGGGCCCGGACCGAGCTTAAATGGGTGCAGATCAGAATATAGCGGGATGCCGGTCATACATTGAACCGGAACAGGATGATATCGCCATCCTGGACGATGTATTCCTTGCCCTCGGAGCGGATCAGGCCCTTCTCCCGGGCGGCGGCCATGGAGCCGCAGGCCATCAGGTCGTCGTAGGAGACCACCTCAGCCCGGATAAAGCCCCGTTCGAAGTCGGAGTGGATCTTGCCGGCGGCCTGAGGGGCCTTGGTCCCCCTGCGGATGGTCCAGGCCCGGCACTCGTCCTCGCCGCTGGTGAGGTAGGAGATCAGGCCCAGCAGGGTGTAGCTGGCCTTCACCAGGCGGTCCAGGCCGGACTCGGCCACCCCCAGATCGTCCAGGAACATCTTCTTCTCCTCCGCATCCAGCTCGGCGATCTCCGCCTCCAGCTTGGCGCAGACCGGGATGACCTGGGCGCCCTGGGCGGCGGCCCGCTCCTCCACCAGCCGGTAGTAGGGGACGGCCTCCGGGTCGGAGAAGCCATCCTCATCCAGATTGGCGGCGTAGATCACCGGCTTGAGGGAGAGCAGCTCGCTGGTGGCGATGAGGGCGGCATCATCCTCCGGCACCTGGGGCAGATAGCCCCGGGCAGACTTGCCCTGGTCGAGCCACTCCCGCAGGCCCTGGAACACCTCCGCCTCATGGAGAAACTTCTTGTCCCCCTTGGCGGCCTTCTGTGCCTTGTCAATGCGCCTGTCCACCATCTCCATATCGGACATGACCAGCTCCAGGTCAATGGTGTCCATGTCCCGGATGGGGTCGGTGGAGCCCTCCACGTGGATGACGTTCTCGTCGTCGAAGCAGCGGACCACATGGACGATGGCATCGGTCATACGGATGTTGGACAGGAACTTGTTGCCCAGTCCCTCGCCCTTGGAGGCGCCCTTTACCAGACCGGCGATGTCCACAAACTCAATGACTGCGGGGGTGGTCTTTTTGGGGTGGTACATCTCGGAAAGCTTGTCCAGCCGGTGGTCAGGGACAGCCACCATGCCCACATTGGGGTCGATGGTGCAGAAGGGGTAATTGGCACTCTCGGCGCCGGCGTTGGTGATCGCGTTGAACAGGGTGCTCTTGCCCACGTTGGGCAGACCCACGATACCTAATTTCACGGCAGAAGCCCTCTTTTCTCTTAAAATTCAGTGCCTGTTATTATATCGGATTTTTCTCTGTCTTGCAAGGGCTTCCGGCCCAACTCCCGCCGTCTTTCCCCTCGGCGGGCTGGGGCCCCCATTATGCGGGGCAGCCTGTCTTGTCCCCGTCGGCAAAGCAGGCGGCCCGCCGCCGGGGAGATGTGTCCGGCGGGGCCACAGAGGCCCCTGTCTCTGGACGCGCAAAGCGCCCGGGGCTGGACAAGCCGGCCTCCCGAGCGCTTTTTCTGTGCATTCCGTCCCCTTACAGCAGGGCCACGGCCTCGATCTCCACCAATACATCCTTGGGCAGACGGGCCACCTCCACCGCGGAGCGGGCAGGATAGGCGGGTCCCTCAAAGAACTGGGCGTACACCTCGTTCATGGCGGCGAAATCGTTCATGTCCTTGAGAAATACAGTGGTCTTCACCACGGCGGACCGGTCCAGCCCGGCCTGGGCCAGGATGGCGGCGATGTTATTCAGAGACTGTTGGGCCTGGGCCTTGATGCCCGCCGGGATATCCCCGGAAGCGGGGGCCACCGGGATCTGCCCAGAGGTGAACAGGAACCCTCCGGCCCGGACGGCCTGGGAATAGGGCCCGATGGCGGCGGGGGCCCGGTCAGTATGAATGGCTTCCTTCATGGAATCAAGCTCCTCTCGATCGATCCGATTTGCGCCGGGGCGGCGGTGCCCGGCAGCTGCCGTCATTGTAGCACGTTTCCCCCACGGGCGCAACCTCACAGTTTGTCCAGCACCCAGAAGGTGAAAGTCAGGGTCATCAGAATCACGCTCATGCTGGCAAAGCTGTCCATCAGCAGGGCAAAGGCGTTCTGGTGGGGATGGCGGCGGCGTGTGCGCTCTGTCCGGGCTGCGGGAGCGGCGGAAACCGGCTCCTCCTGGACGTCCTGCATCCGGCTGCGGTATTCGCACAGATCGATCACATTGCCGGAGCGGCGGACGAAATTATGGGTGGTATAGTACAGGGTCTGCATCATGTTCCCTCCGTTCCTGAATCTTATCTGCAGTATAACAGTGTGCCGGTCCCAAAAACCGGACTTTTTCTCTGCTCCATAAGAAAACATATGTTCTACTTTTAAAATACAACATATGTTCTATTTTGTCAAGAGGAATGGAACATATTTTCGATTCACTGGGACAAAAATGCCAGTACCCGCGCTGGGAGGTCTGCGGCCTCCTCGTAGAGTCCATGTCCCAGCTCGGGATAGATCCACAGCCGGCTTTGGCTCAAGTGCTCTGCCAGCACCCCGGCCGCCTCTGCCCCCACCACTTGATCCCGGCCGCCGCCCACCACCAGTGCAGGACAGCCGATCCGTCCCAGCGCGCCGCGGGCGTCATGCCCGAGGCAGGCTCTGGCCTGAATGAGGAAGCGCTGGTAGCTCCTGGGCCGCCCAATGGTGCCCAGCAGGGGCAGCAGCAGCCGGTATCGCCGCAAATACCGCTGGGAGTAAGAGCGCTCCGCTGTGTCCCGCATCAGCCTTCGGTAATCCCCGCGTTCCGCCAGCAGCAGCCAGCGCCCCACGGTCTCCTGCACCGTCTCGTTGGCCCAGCCGGCTGTCACCACCAGGACGAGGCGCCTCACCAACTCCGGTGCCTCCGCCGCCAGGTGCTGCGCCACCATTCCGCCCTGGGAGATGCCGAGCACATCCGCACCCCAGAGCCCCAGCTTTTTCATGGCCTCCGCCTGGTCCTCCGCCATCCCGCGGATGGTGGCCCCGGGCTCCAGCCCCCGCCTCCTGCTGAACAGATAGACCTTCCGCTCCCTGCCGTACTCCCGGCAGGCTGCCGCCAGGGGCAGGGCCGTCTCCCGGACGGTCCTCAGGCCGTCCCCCAGTCCAGGGAGGATGACCAGGACCCGTCCCCCCGCTCCAAATCGGATGTGATCCATCTCCCAGCCCTCCCCCCGCACGGTTCCGCGCTCCACGCCAAGCACCGCTACCCCTCCTTCATTTTTTCCATGATACCACTTTCCCTGCCGCCTCACAAGCGGGGAAAAGGCCCGTCGGCCCTTGACGCCGTGTTTTTTTTATAGTAGAATGATGCTGTATCTAAAAACAGCCGCATGGCTTTGAAAGGGAAGAGTAACCCCCGCCGGGGTGCAGCGAGAGGACGGACAGTGCGAGTCCTCCGATGGCGCGGGTGAAGGCCCCCTGGAGCCGCGGGCAGGAAATGGCCCGCCGGTCCCCCGCCGTTATCGGGTCAGAGTGCGTGCCAGCCAGGCACGAATTCAGGTGGAACCACGGACAAGTTTTTGTTCGCCCTGAGCCGACACCGGCTCAGGGCGTTTTTTTGCCCCGCCGGAATGACCGTGTACAACTAAAATCACGACAAAAAGGAGCTTGACACATGAAAAACAGTGAAAAGACCATGGAAAAGATCGTCGCTCTGTGCAAGGGACGGGGATTTATCTTCTCCGGCTCTGAGATCTATGGCGGCCTGGCCAACACCTGGGACTACGGTCCTCTGGGTGTGGAACTGAAAAACAATGTGAAGAAGGCATGGTGGAAGAAGTTTGTCCAGGAGAACCCCTATAACGTGGGTCTGGACGCCGCCATCCTGATGAATCCCCAGGTGTGGGTGGCCTCCGGCCATGTGGGCGGCTTCTCCGACCCCCTGATGGACTGTAAGGAGTGCAAGGAGCGCTTCCGCGCCGACAAGGTCATTGAGGACTGGTGCCAGGAGAACAGCTTCGACCTGGGCCACAGCGTGGACGCTATGAGCCAGGCGGAGATGAAGGCCTTTGTGGAGGAGCACAATATCTGCTGTCCTACCTGCGGCAAGTTCAACTGGACGGACATCCGGCAGTTCAACCTGATGTTCAAGACCTTCCAGGGGGTCACCGAGGACGCCAAGAACACCGTCTACCTCCGCCCCGAGACCGCCCAGGGCATTTTTGTCAACTTCCAGAACGTCCAGCGCACCACCCGCCGGAAGCTGCCCTTCGGCGTGTGTCAGATCGGCAAGTCCTTCCGCAATGAGATCACCCCGGGCAACTTCACCTTCCGCACCCGTGAGTTTGAGCAGATGGAACTGGAATTCTTCTGCAAGCCGGGGACTGAGCTGGAGTGGTTCGCCTACTGGAAGCAGTTCTGCCACGACTGGCTGCTGGGCCTGGGCATCCGGGACGAGAACCTGCGTCTGCGGGACCACGACCCCGAGGAGCTGAGCCACTACTCCAACGCCACCACCGACTTTGAGTTCGTCTTCCCCTTCGGCTGGGGCGAGCTGTGGGGCGTGGCCTCCCGCACCAACTTCGACCTGACCGCCCACCAGAACACCTCCGGCAAGGATCAGACCTACTTTGACCAGGAGAGCGGCGAGCACTACATCCCCTATGTAGTCGAGCCCTCCCTGGGCGCCGACCGGGTCACCCTGGCCTTCCTGGTGGACGCCTATGACGAGGAGGTGGTGGATGCCGAGAAGAACGATGTCCGCACCGTCCTGCGCCTCCACCCCGCCCTGGCCCCCTTCAAGTGTGCTGTGCTGCCTCTGTCCAAGAAGCTGGGCGACAAGGGCCGGGAGATCCAGGCCGAGTTGTCTAAGTACTTCATGGTGGACTATGACGACGCCGGCTCCATCGGCAAGCGCTACCGCCGTGAGGACGAGATCGGCACGCCCTACTGCATCACCGTGGACTTCCAGACCGTGGGCGACGACAAGACCCCCGCGGACAACGCAGTCACCATCCGGGACCGTGACACGATGGAGCAGGTGCGTGTTCCCATCAGTGAGCTGAAGAGCTGGCTGGAGGAGAAGCTGACCTACTGATCTTTCCTATCAAAAGAGGCCCCCTGGAGCTCCAGGGGGCCTCTTTTTCATCCCTCCGTCAGGGAGGCCGTAAACCGAATGACCAGATCTCCCGCGCCGGGGTCCTCCTGATCCAGCTTGGTCATCCCATCGCTGTACGAGGTGCGGCTATATCCCCGGGCGGTGAGCACCTCCAGTTCCAGGGTGACGCCCCCCATCCCCTGGACTTTCCCCTGAGTCCCCGCCCCTTGGAGGCGGGTGTCCTCAAGGATGCTCAACACCATGTGCAGCGATGCCCGCCGGGCCTGGGTAAAGCGCTCTTGGCAGAGGAAGCTCCCCTCCCCAGCCTCTGGGGCCAGGGCGAAGAGGAGGGGGGACAAAATGTTCATGGCCGGCTCCAGCACTTCCAGTTCCGTTTGGTAGGGGTTGCCCGCCGCGTCCCATGTCACGCTCCATCCGGTCACGCGGCCATCCTGGTCCACCGTCCAGACGACCGGGCTCCACTCCCCAGCCCCCTTCTCCAGTTCGATCCACTGACTCCAGCTGACATAGGCGGAGGGCTGGACCGCCCAGCTCCCGTCTCTGTTCAGAGAGGTCCTGGGTGTAGTCCCCAGAAGCTCTGTCCGGCGTCTCTCATACCAGTTGTAGTTCTCCACTGCCTGCTCTGCGGTCAGCGGCTCCGTGGGATAAGGGGGAAGATAGCTCCGGTCGGTCACCAGAAATTCTGCGGCCGTGACCAGAAGGCAGAGCGCCGCCAGGACTGCCCCCCGCCCCCACTTCATGGGCCGGGCGGTATAGCTCAGCCCCTGGTCCCAAGACATTACCTGGTCCTTGGAACACTTCTCATAGCAGTCCCAAAGGCGGGCAATGTTGTAGATAGGGATGCCCAGCCCCGTCCCGCGGAAGAAAACGCCCACCAGCCGGTCGCCCGCCTCCTCCCATGTCAGCTTCCGGCCGTCCTCCCGCCGTACCCGCAGCCCCATGATCCACTTGCCGGGGGTGTAACCCCAGGCGGCCAGCAGGATCGGCTCCAGGAGGAACAGGAACAGCCAGCCCCCGTACATATCAGCCAGGCTTCTCAGCGCCCCATCCAGGACCTGGTCGGGGGCATACCATTCCAGCACCAGATAGCGCACGGCCATCCACAGACAGGTGCACAGCCCTACATCCAGCCCCCGGGCAAAGTATCTTCTCCAGGGGTAGGGGGCGGCGGCAATGGAGTCCCGAGACAGGTCCACCTGCCGGGAGGGCGGCAGGGGCCGGCTCTCCAGCTCCTTGAGCCAGGGCTCCGGGTCCAGCGTCCCGAAGTCCACCTCTGTCCGGCTCATCTCCAGGCACACCTGGGCGTAGCGCTCCAGATCCCCCCGGTCTGCCTCCAGCACGGCGGCCTGCTCCCGCAGGGCCTGAGACAGGGTCAGCTCTCCCGCCTTCAGCCGGCTGATGGTCCCCACCTCCAGGCTCAGCTTCCGCAGCAGCTTGATCTTCTCCAGAGTCGCCGCATCCTCCTCCGAGTAGTCACGATAGTTGTTCTCCCGGCGCTCCGGAGCGATCAGGCCCTCCTGTTCATAGAAGCGAATAGTGGTCCGGGGCAGGCCGGTCTGCCGCTCCAGCTCCTTAATGGTCATGGTCCTCCCTCCTTTGTCCCCAGTATAAAGTATGCACCAGGTTGACAGTCAAGAGGAAATTTCCTTTCTCCTCCTTTTTTGCCCTTCCAGCACCGCCCCCCTCTCCCTGCCCTAAAAGAAAAGAGCCCCGCCTGCTCGGAAAGCAGGCGGGGACTCACTTTGGGAAATCTTGCTGTTACACCAGCTGGATGATGGCCATCTCAGCGGCGTCGCCGCGGCGGGGACCGATGCGGACAACGCGGGTGTAGCCGCCGTTGCGGCCGGCATACTTGGGGCCCAGCTCCTGGAACAGCTTCTTGGCCACATCCTCTTTGGTGATGAAGCCCAGAGCCTGGCGGTAAGCGGCCAGGTCGTTCTGCTTGGCCAGGGTGATCATCTTCTCGGCCAGAGGAGCGACCTCCTTGGCGCGGGTGATGGTGGTCTTGATCTGGCCGTTCTCCAGCAGATAGGTCACCATAGCGCGGAGCATGGCCCGGCGCTGGTCACTGGTGCGGCCCAGTTTACGATGTTTCAGAGACATATCAGACACTCCTATATTTCGCGCGGCGAAATTTCTGAATTCGTTCAGGGGCCGGACGGCCCCGGAGGACACCCTTGCGGGGACAGGGAGGACCCTGCCAGGCGAAGCGGAACGTTACATACCTCCGCCCTGTCCCGGGAGGCGGGACGCCTCTCAGCCGTTGCTGTCGTCGCTGGCCAGGGACAGGCCCATCATGGCCAGCTTGTTGATGACCTCTTCCAGGGACTTGCGGCCCAGGTTGCGCACCTTCATCATCTCTTCCTCGGTCTTGGAGATCAGGTCCTCCACCGTGTTGATATTGGCGCGCTTGAGGCAGTTGAAGGAACGGACGGACAGGTCCAGCTCCTCGATGGTCAGCTCCAGCACTTTGTCCCGCTGGGTCTCCGCCTTCTCCACCACGGTGGAGCGGTTGCCCATGGTCTCACTGAGGTCGGTGAACAGGGCGAAATGATCGCACAGGATGCGGGCACCCAGGGAAACGGCGTCCCGGGCATCGATGGTGCCGTTGGTCCAGACCTCCAGGGTCAGCTTGTCATAGTCGGTGGCGTCGCCCACACGGGTGTTCTCCACGGTGTAGTTGACCTTGCGCACCGGGGTATAAATGGAGTCTACCGGGATCACACCGATGACAGTCTGGGGCGTCTTGTTCTTGTCGGCGGGGACATAGCCGCGGCCGTGGGACAGGGTCAGCTCCATGTTCAGGCTGGCGTCGGGGCCCAGAGTGGCGATGTGCAGGTCCGGGTTGAGGATCTCCACCTCGCCGTCGGACTTGATATCGCCGGCCGTGACCTCACACTCGCCGTTTGCCTCAATGTAGACCGTCTTGACGCCTTCGCTGTACAGCTTGGCAATGATGCTCTTCACGTTGAGGACGATCTCGGTCACATCCTCCTTCACACCTGGAATGGTGGTGAACTCATGCTGGACGCCGGCGATCTTGATGGAAGTCACCGCCGTGCCTGGCAGAGAGGAGAGAAGGATGCGGCGCAGAGAGTTGCCCAGCGTGGTGCCATAGCCTCGCTCCAGCGGCTCCACTACATATTTGCCATAGGAATTATCGCCGGGGTTCTCAATACATTCGATGCGGGGCTTTTCGATTTCTACCATATGCTATATACCCTCCTTTTCGCGACAGCTTGCAAGCACTGTCTCATTCAGCTCACCAATTCTGAGGGTTTTCTAAGCGAATTACTTAGAGTACAGCTCGACGATGAGGTGCTCTTCCACGGGGAAGTCGATGTCGTCCCGTGCGGGCATAGCAACGACTTTGCCCTGGAGGGTATTTTTCGCGTGGTCCAGCCACTTGGGCACATTGACCTGGATGGCGTCCTCGCCCAGCAGGCGCTTGAACTTGACAGAGGAACGGCTCTTCTCCCGGACCTCGATGACGTCGCCCACCTTCACCAGGAAGGAGGGGATGTCCACCCGCTGGCCGTTCACGGTGAAGTGGCCATGGGTCACCAGCTGACGGGCCTCACGGCGGGTCATGGCGAAGCCCAGGCGGTACACCACGTTGTCCAGGCGGCGCTCGATCAGGGTCAGCAGGTTCTCACCGGTCTTGCCGGGCATCCGGGAAGCCTTCTCATAGTACATGTGGAACTGCTTCTCCATGATGCCGTAGACAAACTTGACCTTCTGCTTCTCGGTCAGCTGAAGGGCATACTCGGACTGCTTCTTCCGCATCTGACCCTTGGGGTTGCGGTTGGTGTTCTTCTTGGCATAGCCCATGGCAGCGGGGGACAGGTTCAGGGCCTTGCACCGCTTGGCAATAGGCTGCATATTTCTAGCCATGTGTCAAAAACCTCCTTCTTCCAGATCAGACGCGGCGGCGCTTCGGGGGGCGGCAGCCGTTGTGGGGGACCGGGGTCACGTCCTTGATCAGGGTGACCTCCAGGCCCACGGCCTGCAGCGCACGGATGGCGGCCTCACGGCCGGCGCCGGGGCCCTTGACAAAGACCTCCACGCTCTTCAGGCCAAACTCCATCGCGGCCTTGGCAGCCGTCTCGGCGGCGGTCTGAGCGGCGAAGGGGGTGGACTTCCGGGAACCGCGGAATCCCAGGCCGCCGGAGGAGGCCCAGGACAGGGCGTTGCCCTGCATATCGGTCACGGTGACCATAGTGTTGTTGAAGGAGGAGCGGATATGCACCTGGCCCTTCTCAACATTCTTGCGCTCGCGGCGCTTGCGGATAACTTTCTTACCCTTAGTAGCAGTAGCCATGCTTATCCCTCCTTACTTCTTCTTATTGGCGACGGTACGCTTGGGACCCTTACGGGTACGGGCGTTGGTCTTGGATCTCTGGCCGCGGACAGGCAGGCCCTTGCGGTGGCGGATGCCACGATAGCAGCCGATCTCAGTCAGCCGCTTGATGTCCATCGCCACATTGCGGCGCAGGTCGCCCTCCACCACGTAGCTGTGGCCGATGACCTCACGCAGCTTGGCCTCGTCCTCCTCGGTCAAGTCCTTCACGCGGGTATCAGGGTTGATCCCGGCCTCGGCCAGGATCTTGTTGGCGCTGGTGCGCCCAATGCCGTAGATATAAGTGAGGCCGATCTCGATTCTCTTCTCTCTCGGCAGGTCAATACCGGCAATACGAGCCATTTATTACAGCACCTCCAATTTAACCTTGTCTCTGCTTATGCTTGGGGTTTTCGCAAATTACCATGACTTTGCCCTTGCGCTTAATGACTTTGCACTTCTCGCACATGGGCTTCACGGACGGTCTTACTTTCATTGTGATAACCTCCTGATGAATGCCTGAATGGCCCCGTCGTTGTCACAAGCTTCGCATCGCTCACATCCAGCCAGGGCTGAATGTTCGTTCGCTTCACTGCCCCTCCTCTCCAAAGCGGACCCGCTTCGCTGGGCTTCGCTTTGAGGCGGCCTGCGGCCGCTGAGGGAACGGATTCCCCGGAGGCAAGGCTCCAGAGGAACCAGCCTGTGACAGCGCGGTCGTTAATAGTTACTTAGAACGCCAGGTGATACGGCCCCGGGTGAGGTCGTAGGGTGACATCTGCACGGTCACCTTGTCCCCGGGCAGGATACGGATGAAGTTCATGCGAAGTTTCCCAGAGATGTGGGCCAGAATGATGTGGCCATTGCCAATATCCACATGGAAGGTGGTATTGGGAAGGGATTCGGTGACGATTCCCTCCAGCTCAATCATATCATCTTTCGCCAAGCGTGATTCCCTCCTTGAAGGCGGCCAGCGCCCTTCTCAGTTCTCGGTCTGATACCGGTTCCCCTTGTCTCAGCTTGTGGATGGCCGGGTGGTCATACTCCTGCCGGACCTCGGTCAGCTGCCGTACATGGCCCAGCTTCTTTGCCTTTGGCCGGGAGACCTTTCTTCGTTTCCCGTCTGCCAGCAGCAGTCGCTCCTGCCGCTGGTCCATAGCAACGACGCAGAACACGCCGCCCTTATCCCGTCCGGCGGTCGCCTGGACGATTTGGCCTGTGTAATCAAACATAGGCTCCATCCTCGGTGACTGTGAGGACCTCGGCGTCACCTTCGGTGATGAGGATCGTATTTTCATAGTGGGCGGCCAGAGAGCCGTCCAGCGTTTTGACGGTCCAGCCGTCGGGCAGCACCCGGATCTGCCAGTCGCCCACATTGACCATGGGCTCCACCGCCAGAGTCATGCCGGGCAGCAGACGGGGGCCGTGGCCTGCGGGGCCGAAATTACGTACCTCTGGGGCCTCGTGGAGCTTTGCGCCCACACCGTGACCCACATAGTCCCGGACCACAGAGAAGCCGTTGGCCTCCACATAGGCCTGGACCGCATGGCCGATATCGGACACCCGGCAGCCCTTCCGAGCCATTTTGATGCCCTCCCAAAAGCTCTGCTGGGTCACTTCGATCAGCTTTTTTGCCTGATCGCTGATCTGACCGCAGGCATAGGTGGCGGCACAGTCGCCGTGGAAGCCGCCGATGAAAGCACCTACGTCTACGCTGACGATGTCGCCCTCCTTCAGCTTCCGGGGACCGGGGATGCCGTGGATCACCTCGTCGTTCACCGAGATGCAGGCCGAACCGGGAAAACCGCCGTAGCCCAAAAAAGAGGGCTTGGCCCCGTGGCTCTCGATAAAGCGGCGGACCGCTGTATCGATCTCATGGGTAGTGACGCCGGGTGCCACCATGGAACCAGCCAGGGCCCGGGCCTGAGCGGTGATCCGCCCGGCCCGGCGCATGGCCTCGATCTCCCTGGGAGATTTAATGGAAATCAGTTCTACGCCTTTCACGCCTTCAGCGCCTCCATGATGACCTCAGTGGTCCCCTCTATAGTGGGCTGATTCGGGATGGGGTTCAGGATCCCTTTGGACTCATAGTACCCCTTCAGCGGCTCGGTCTCGCTGTGGTAGACCTCCAGGCGGTGACGCACCGTCTCCGGCCTGTCATCATCGCGCTGCATCAGTACGCCGCCGCAGCTGTCGCATATCCCCTCCTGTTTGGGGGGCTTGGCGTGAATGTGGTAGGGTGCGCCGCAGGTGGAGCAGACTCTGCGTCCCTCCATGCGCTCCTCGATCTCCGCATCGGAGATCTCGATGGAGAGCACGTGATCAAAGGTGACGCCGGCCTGATCCAGGGCCTCGGCCTGGCCGATGGTGCGGGGCACCCCGTCCAGGATGAAGCCGCTTGCGCAGTCGGGCTGAGCCAGGCGCTCGGCCACGATGCCGATGATGACCTCGTCGGGGACCAGCTTGCCCGCGTCCATATAGGACTTGGCCTGGAGCCCGATGGGCGTGCCGTCCTTGATGGCGGCGCGGAGGATATTGCCGGTGGATATGGTCGGAATGCCCAGCTTGGCACTGAGGATCTCAGCCTGTGTGCCCTTGCCCGCACCGGGGGCGCCCAGCATGATCAGCTTCATACCCATGATCAAAGCCCCTTACTCCAGGAAGCCCTTGTAGTGGCGCATCAGCATCTGGGCCTCCAGCTGCTTGACGGTCTCCAGGGCCACGCCTACCACGATGATGACGGAAGTACCGCCGATGGCCAGGGAGCTGTAACCCACCAGGTTCCCGGTGATGATGGGCGCGATGGCGATCACAGACAGGTACAGCGCACCGAACATGGTGATTTTGTTGAGCACCTTGGTAATGAAGTCAGCGGTAGGCTTGCCGGGACGGAAGCCGGGGATGAAGCCGCCGTTCTTCTTCAGGTTATTGGCCACCTCAATGGGGTTGAACTGCATGGTGGCATAGAAATAGCTGAAGCCGATGATCAGCAGGAAATACAGGATGCTGTAGAACGGCTTGCTGGTGTCGAACAGCTTCAGGAAGCCGCCCCAGAAGCCCGGAGAATCCATGGTGTGGCCGGTAAAGGCCCCGATGGTGGCGGGCAGAGAGGCAATGGACTGGGCAAAGATGATGGGCATGACGCCGCTCATGTTCACCTTCATAGGGATGTGAGTGGACTGGCCGCCGTACATCTTCCGTCCTACAACCCGCTTGGCGTACTGCACAGGCAGGCGGCGCTCAGCGTTGGAGATGAACACGATGAAGATCACCAGGGCCAGCATGCCCACTACGATCAGGGCCACTACCCAGGGGGGCAGCAGGCTCTTCTGGTAGGCAGTGATAGCGGTCTCGCTCATCCCCATCTGGGTCAGCTCTTCCGCGCTCAGGCCGGCGGCCCATCTGGTCACGCCGGTGTAGATGTCGCCCACCATCTGGGGACCGCGGGAGACGATGCCCGCGAACAGGATGATGGAGATGCCGTTGCCGATACCGAACTCAGTGATCTGCTCACCCAGCCACATCAGGAAGGCAGAACCGGCGGTGAAGGACAGGACGATGACGATGCCCGCCCAGATGCCGTTGACGCTGCCGCTCTCCACCAGGCCGTAGCTCTTGATCAGGGTGTAGTAGCCGAAGCCCTGCAGAAGTCCGATGGCCACAGTGGTGTACCGGGTAATGGAGGCGATCTTCTTGCGGCCCTCCTCGCCGCCCTCCTTGGCCAGCCGCTCCAGAGCGGGGATGGCCACGGTCAGCAGTTGGATGATAATGGACGCATTGATATAGGGCTGGATGCTCAGGGCGAAGACGGTGGCCATGGAGAAGGCGGAGCCGCTCATGGCGTTCATCAGGCCCAGGATGGTGCCGCTCTGAGCCGCCAGATAAGTCTCCAGGGTGGTGGAGTCAATATAGGGCACCGGCACGGCGGAACCCAGGCGGAAGATCAGCAGCGCAAAGATGGTGAACATGATCTTCTTGCGCAACTCAGGGACCTTCCACGCGTTGCGTACTGTTTCGATCACTTAGATCACCTCATACTTTCCGCCAGCCGCGACGATCTTCTCCTTCGCGGAAGCGGAGAAGGCGGAAGCCTGGACATGCAGCTTCTTGGTCAGATTGCCGTTGCCCAGGATCTTGACGCCGTACTGGCACTTGGAGAGGATACCCTTCTCCAGCAGAGCCTGGGCGTTGACCACAGCCCCGTCCTCGAACTTCTCCAGAGCGGAGACGTTGATGGACTCCAGGGGCTTGGCGAAAATGTTGTGGAAACCGCGCTTGGGCAGGCGGCGGGCCAGAGGCATCTGGCCGCCCTCGAACCCGACGCGGACGCCGCCGCCGGAACGGGCCTTCTGGCCCTTGTGTCCACGGCCGCCGGTCTTGCCGTTGCCGGAACCGGCGCCGCGGCCCTTGCGGTAGGGCTGCTTGTTCGCGCCGGCTGCGGGAGAGAGTTCATGCAGATTCATTTCTCGAGCGCCTCCTTCGTCAGTTTTCCTCGGTGACCTGAAGCAGGTAGCCGATGTGGGCGATCTTGCCCCGGGTAGCCGCGTTGTCGGGCTGCACGGTGGTGTCGCCGATCTTACGGAGGCCCAGGGCCTCGGCAGTCGCCTGATGCTTGGCGATGCGGCCGTTCAGGCTCTTGACCAGCTTGATGTTCAGATTAGCCATTGGAACGTCCTCCTTAACCCACGATCTCTTCCACGCTCTTACCGCGGATGCGGGCCACTTCCTCGGGGCTCCTCAGGGACTTGAGGCCCTCAAAGGTCGCGGAGACCACGTTCTGCGGGTTGTTGGAGCGCAGGCACTTGGTGCGGATGTCCTTGATCCCCACGGCCTCCATGACCGCACGGACGGGACCGCCGGCGATGACGCCGGTACCGGGGGCGGCGGGCTTCATCAGCACGCGGCCGGCGCCGAACTCGCCGATCACCTCGTGGGGGATGCTGGTGCCCGCCAGGGACACAGTGATCATGTTCTTCTTGGCATCCTCGATGCCCTTGCGGATGGCCTCGGGCACTTCGGCGGCCTTGCCGGTGCCGAAGCCCACACGGCCCTTCTCGTCACCCACCACCATCAGGGCGGCAAACTTCATCACGCGGCCGCCCTTGACGGTCTTGGATACGCGGTTCAGGGAAACGAGCTTCTCCACGAACTCGCTGGGTTCTCTCTCAAATCTAGCCATTGTCGTTTCCTCCTCCCTTAGAACTGCAGGCCGCCCTCACGGGCGCCTTCGGCCAGAGCCTTGACACGGCCATGATACACATAGCCGCCGCGGTCGAACACCACGTTCTCAATGCCCTTCGCCTTGGCACGTTCGGCCACGTTGACGCCCACCTGCTTGGCGGCGTCGGTCTTGGTGCCCTCACAGGAGAAATCCTTCTCCAGGGAAGAAGCGGAGACCAGGGTCTTGCCGTTCACATCGTCGATGATCTGGGCGTAGATGTTGGTCTCACTGCGGAAGACGTTCAGGCGGGGACGCTCGGGCGTGCCGGAAATCTTCGCACGCACACGCTTGTGGCGCTTGATGCGCTGGGAACGAGTATCAGGTCTGTTGATCATAGTGGCACACCTCCTTACTTCTTGGCGCCGGTCTTACCAGCCTTGCGGCGGATGACCTCGTCGGTGTATTTGATGCCCTTGCCCTTATAAGGCTCGGGGGGACGTTTCTCTCTCACTTCGGCGGCAAACTGGCCCACCTGCTGCTTGTCGCAGCCGCTGATGATGATCTTGTTGGGGGTGGGGGCCTCGATCTTGATGCCCTCGACTTCCTCCACGATCACCTGATGGGAGAAGCCCAGGTTCATGACCAGCTTGCTGCCCTCCATGGCCACGCGGTAGCCCACGCCGTTCACGTCCAGCTCCTTCTTGAAGCCCTCGGTCACACCCACCACCATGTTGTGGAGCAGAGTGCGGGTCAGGCCGTGGAGCGCGCGGTTCTCCTTGGCGTCGTTGGGACGGGTCACCTTCAGCTCGGCGCCCTCCTGGGCGATGGTCATGTTGGGGTGGAACTGACGGGTCAGGGTGCCCTTGGGGCCCTTGACGGTCACCACGTTGTTCTCTTCGATTTTGATCTCCACGCCGGCAGGGATGGCGATAGGAGCTCTTCCGATTCTCGACATTCCTATACCCTCCTTACCAAATGAATGCCAGGACTTCGCCGCCGACATGGGCCTCGCGGGCCTTCTTGTCGGTCATGACGCCCTTGGACGTGGACACGATGGCAGTACCCAGGCCGCGCAGGACGCGGGGCAGCTCATCGGCACCGGCATAGACGCGCAGACCGGGCTTGGACACCCGGCGCAGGCCGCTGAGGACCTTCTCCTTGCCGGCATTGTACTTCAGGGTGATGCGGATCACGCCCTGCGTGCCGTCGTCGATCAGCTGGAAGTTCTTGATATAGCCCTCTTCCAGCAGGATCTGCGCGATGGCCTTTTTCATGTTGGACGCGGGGACATCCACGGTGTCATGCTTGGCGTTGTTCGCGTTGCGGATCCGGGTCAGCATATCCGCAATGGGATCGGTGATGTGCATGAGTCTTACCTCCTATTCAGATTACCGGCAAGCCGGTACAGACGGCAAGGTATCGGGAATTAGGCTCGTCCCCGACCTGTTGACCGCCTCTGCGCCCTTTGGGCGCATCTATCAAAACCGCCCGCAGGCGGAGTTGACCACCACTGGCGGCCGCCTCGGGCGGCCGCGCGCTCACAGCAGCGCAAAGCCCCGTAGCCGCGGACTGCGTCCAGCGGATTACGGGTTTCGCACACCTGAAAGCGCGGGAAATTCTTTTCTGCGCCCTTGAGACGCAATCGGTTTATTATACCCCTGTTTTTCCCGGTTGGCAAGGGCTTTTAATCACGCACTCGTGAGTGCGTGGAAAGATTCTTTGGGAAGGGGCCAGGATTTGGCCCCTTCCCTGAAGATCTTATAGGGAACAAACTGCCAGGCAGTCAGAGCGCCCCTTACCAGGAGGCCTTCTTCACGCCAGGGATCTGGCCCTTGTAAGCCAGCTCGCGGAAGCAGATACGGCAGATGCCGTAGTCACGCAGGTAGGCGTGGGGGCGGCCGCACAGCTTGCAGCGGTTGTACTGCCGGGTGGAGAACTTGGGCTCTCTCTGCTGCTTCAGGATCATGGATTTCTTAGCCATAACTTCTCCTCCTCCTTAGCGGGTGGCAAAGGGGGCGCCGACGAGCTTGAGCAGCTCCCGGGCCTCTTCGTCCGTCTGAGCGGTGGTGCACACCACGATGTCCATGCCGCGGATCTTGTCGATCTTGTCGTACTCGATCTCGGGGAAGATCAGCTGCTCCTTGATGCCCAGGGCATAGTTGCCGCGGCCGTCGAAGGAGTTGGGGTTGATGCCCTGGAAATCACGGACGCGGGGCAGGGCCACGTTGAACAGGCGGTCCAGGAACTCCCACATCTTGTTGCCCCGCAGGGTGACCTTGGCGCCGATGGGCATGCCCTCACGCAGCTTGAAGTTGGCCACGGACTTCTTGGCCTTGGTGACCACGGCCTTCTGGCCGGTGATGGCGGTCAGGTCGGACACCACGGCATCCAGCACCTTGGCGTTCTCCCGGGCTTCGCTGCAGCCCACGTTGAGGACGATCTTCTCCAGGCGGGGGATCTGCATGGTGGACTTATAGCCGAACTTCTGCATCAGAGCAGGAGCGACTTCGTCCTGATACAGCTTCTTCAGGTTGGGCGTGTTAGCCATTTCGATTCACTCCTCCTCTCTCAAATCTCGGCGCCGCACTTCTTGCAGACGCAGACCTTCTTGCCGTCCGCCAGCAGCTTGTGGGCGGGGCGGGTGGGCTTATTGCACTTGGGGCAGACGCGCTGCACCTTGCAGGCATAGATGGGGGCTTCCTTCTTCAGGATGCCGCCCTGGTCGCCCTGCTTGCGGGGCTTGGTGTGGCGGGAGACCACGTTGACCTTCTCGACGATGACCTTGCCGGCCTTGGGCTGGACCTCCAGCACCTTGCCCTGCTTGCCCTTGTCCTTGCCGGACAGGACCACGACCACGTCGTCCTTCTTGATGCTCATTTTATTCATCGTTCAAACCCTCCCTTACAGCACTTCGGGAGCCAGGGACAGGATCTTCATGTAATCCTTGTCACGCAGCTCGCGGGCCACTGGGCCAAAGATACGGGTGCCGCGGGGGTTCTTGTCCTCCTTGATGAGGACGGCGGCGTTGTCGTCGAACCGGACATAAGAGCCGTCCGCGCGGCGCACGCCCTTGGCGGAGCGGACGATGACGGCCTTGACCACCTCGCCCTTCTTGACCTGACCGCCGGGAGCGGCCTTGCGCACGGAAGCCACGACCACATCACCGATGTTGCCGAACTTGCGCTTGGAACCGCCCAGAACGCGGATGGTCTTGATCTCCTTGGCGCCGGTATTGTCGGCGACCTTCAGATAGCTTTCTTCCTGGATCATGCCGGCACCTCCTTATTTCGCCTTCTCGATGATCTCAACCACGCGCCAGC
>ERZ1673736.921-NODE-921-length-42997-cov-34.682316_pt1 | contig 42997 bp, 38 predicted proteins | sample MGYA00580212_ERZ1673736 | MGnify/ENA primary metagenome ERZ1673736 (study PRJEB41218, sample SAMN15661752) | gut metagenome | host: Homo sapiens | place: Canada: London | collected 2015-08-20/2019-03-30 | study: EMG produced TPA metagenomics assembly of...
GCGCGAATGTATTAACTATGGGCGTTTCAATCCACACACCTACATGAGGTGTGACATTTTCAAAGGGGCGCGAATGTATTAACTATGGGCGTTTCAATCCACACACCTACATGAGGTGTGACGCGAAGTTGCTCTCATCAATCAACTGGTCATAGGGTTTCAATCCACACACCTACATGAGGTGTGACAGGATTGAATATGGTGTGGTCCCTAAAAAAACAAGTTTCAATCCACACACCTACATGAGGTGTGACAGAGGTGAGTCGCGTGAAGAGGTGAGAGGCTGAGGTTTCAATCCACACACCTACATGAGGTGTGACGTCGACATCTTTGACTCGCTGTTGCAATAGCTCGTTTCAATCCACACACCTACATGAGGTGTGACTTATGTTCGGGAGTCCGAAATGCTGAGGTGATTGTGTTTCAATCCACACACCTACATGAGGTGTGACCATAAATACCATGCTCATGGTGGATGTAGCATCAGTTTCAATCCACACACCTACATGAGGTGTGACCATAAATACCATGCTCATGGTGGATGTAGCATCAGTTTCAATCCACACACCTACATGAGGTGTGACTTAAAAAGGTTATAATTGAATTAATGTAAATCAGTTTCAATCCACACACCTACATGAGGTGTGACTATGTCAGTGGTTACAACCCGAACTTGGACAGTTTGTTTCAATCCACACACCTACATGAGGTGTGACTCAAAGGTAATGCGATTATTACTGCATTGTCAATGTTTCAATCCACACACCTACATGAGGTGTGACACACTGGAAGACACCGTCCGCGATTTGAGCAATGTTTCAATCCACACACCTACATGAGGTGTGACTTCCGTAATGCGAGATTAGATTTCAAGATAGACGTTTCAATCCACACACCTACATGAGGTGTGACTTATTAAAACAGTGGAATCAAGTAAAAGGTATGAAGTTTCAATCCACACACCTACATGAGGTGTGACGGCTTGGAGGTCTCAAAAGGCATCCTCTACGATGTTTCAATCCACACACCTACATGAGGTGTGACATCAGATGGGGCAATTAAAAGCCGCGATCGAGTTGGTTTCAATCCACACACCTACATGAGGTGTGACTTCGCATGGCTGAAATTAACATCGAAATTGATGAGTTTCAATCCACACACCTACATGAGGTGTGACATAAGAAGCATCCGTGTTGGAAAATCAATAAACGTTTCAATCCACACACCTACATGAGGTGTGACGCCGATGAATTATGGCTTTCTTTGCATGTAGCCCAATGTTTCAATCCACACACCTACATGAGGTGTGACCGTTTGAGGTATTTAGGACAGCATTGGAAAATGATGGTTTCAATCCACACACCTACATGAGGTGTGACAATGTAATCCACAATCTTTTCCAATCTACTTGAAGTTTCAATCCACACACCTACATGAGGTGTGACTCTTACATCGTTTGTTTATATAGAGATGGCGCGAAAGTTTCAATCCACACACCTACATGAGGTGTGACAAAAAGTACAAAATGGTCTGATACAATCATCTAGTTTCAATCCACACACCTACATGAGGTGTGACTGTATACAGAGTTGTATATTATAAATCAATAAATTAACCCTACTAATATGCGAATTCTCATTTTTATTTCAATTGAATAACGGCATTCGCCTTATAAACAAGCCAATCTGCTGATTATTAAGAGTTGCGAAGATACTACTTTTTTTGCAACACTCCACATTCGCACACATTATACAATAAAAGCATTATTAACTTTATAAGCAGTTTCGACACCTATCACTTCCACCCTTCTATTCTCATTTTTACTAAGAATATAGAATCTAACACTATCACGAGACATATCAATGATATCTTTGATTCTTCCTCTCAAGAGACAATATTGTGCTTCTGTCACCTCACATTCAAAGACAGAATTCTGTACCCTCTGTCCATAATCTATGCAAGCCTTAGCCACACACCGTAAACGGCGAGCTCCTTCCTTGCTCGTAGTATCCACATCATAAGTTACAAGAATATACATACTCGTAAATCATTTTATTAGAAATACCGGATAATTATCAATATCTTGCCTAATATATCTTGCCATCAACATAGCTTGTGCATAAGGCAGAAGTCCTATCTCAATTTTTTCATTAAGATAAGGATGGATTATCACCTCTCTTTTCTTAGCCTGCCATGCAGAAATAAAAATCTTTTTCCCTTTATCTGTCATAACAACCCCATTATCACCTTGAAACAAAAAATCCTTGGATGTGATCTGTCTTTTATTAATCAATGACAAGACAAAACGATCACCAAGATAGGCACGAAATTCTTCCATCATATCCAATGCTAAGGACGTACGCCCCGGACGAAGTGTATGGAGAAATCCTACATAGGGATCAAGACCTACAGTCTCGAGTGCTGCAGATATTTCATTTGCTATCAAAGTATAAGCAAATGACAACATGGCATTCACTGCATCCTTAGGAGGACGGCGATTACGACCATGAAATGGAAAATCAGCTTTCTGATTAAGTATCAAAATAGGCAACACTTCAAAATAAGCATTTGAAGCCATGCCTTCATACCCTATTAGGGTCGTCTTATCTTGAGCTGTCAAAGCTTCACGCTTGGCATGCTCCAACACTTGTACTGCTTGATTGACATCTTCATTCTCCCCATAATCACGAATATATCTCCTCAATATATTACGATAGTTTTGAATCTTACCGCCAATCATCAGCCGTGCCGCATGTAACGACCAAGATTCATCGTCCGACAATTGATACTGTTTTTTACGCAACAGTACATTCCCTTTCGTCGTGCCCTGTACCCTGCTGATAAATCTGCCATGAGGAGAAAGGAATGTAAGTGATATGCCATTGTCAGTGCACAATTTCATCACACCGGGACTTGCGCCCATATATCCGAACGTCACAATGCCTTCTATGTTAATAGCAGGAATACGAAACACTTCCTCTTGTTTGACCGACACTACAACATTCAGCCCATCCTTACTAAGATACGCTTCCGGTGTCGTCACATACAAAGTATTCAACAATTTTCTCATTCATATAAATTTTTATTAAGGTATGTATCCACCGTAGTACAATTCTTTACCATCGTTGGCATACAAATATCTTTGAGGGAACATTTATCACAATGCTTGCCATACTCCGCCTTCGGAATAACCGCTTTGGCGAATACCTCGTGCATATCTTGAGTACATTGCTTGACAATGTTTCGCAATTCATCAGTTATATCCACATTCACCCGATGGCGAAGTTCTCCATAAAAGAACACACCGTATGGTATATGGATAGCGTACATTTCCTCAAGACACATTGTCTGTGCTGCCAACTGCACTTCATCCACTTCATTCCTTTTTGGTTTGCCATGTTTATACTCCACAACCACCGGTTTCCATTGCCCCGGATACTTCGGATGCTGAATTGTGTCTTCAAAAGATAAAGACGGAAGCAGTTCTATAGCATCTGAAATGCCATAAAGACCCAGTTCATACGAAGCAATATTCACTGCGCGTAATGTTATTTGGTCACCACACTTCTGCCTATAAAACGGATCATCTACATGCTTGTGCAGGATCTGTCCTTCAATGGTAAGACGATTATCATTCCATTGCTGTTCGATATGTATTAAAGCCCATTGCCGAGGACAGAACCTAAAGTGCTGAATCCCCGACAACATGAGCATATCGTCTTCGCTATACATATACCTTTTACTTATATCAGCTCTTCAACAGTAACATTTGATGGAACATTCTCCTTGTCTATAATGACCGAATAGTCGCTGAATGAACGCGGTGCTCCGTCACAGATCTTCTCCACCTTAACCAAGTCAAACAGTTTGTTGGCAGGAGCATTGCCTAATACGGAATCATGCTTGAAAACAATCAGCTTTTGTGCACTCATCAATCCGCGTGCTGCCGAACGGTCCACATCGAACATATTCTTCAATGCTTCAAAAAATAATGCAAGGTCTTCTTCTGAGAATCCGGTTTGTCGTGCCAAGTTGGCAGAGATGAAACCATGGCAGATGTAGAGGCCGTAAGGTACGGTAGCCTTGCGACCTTGTATTCCTACTTGCAACTCATAAGGCTTTTCTTCATCGCGGGCTGCGCACACCGTTAGTGCATGTTCTTCTGAAACAATCATATCTTTTGAACGGGCAAAAGTCATCTGAACAGCTCCTCTTACTTGTCCTGCATTAGGACCCGTTGATAGAACTGCGCCAAAGGTTCTCACATCAAAGAATCGTTTGCACATAGCAGTTCTACCAGCAGACACTTTATCAGCAGGAGCTTTTCCTTTCTCAAGCTTTATACTGAGATCTTCATATGTCTTACGGATTTCTCCATTAATAAAGACTTCTTCGCCTGAAATTTCCTTAGACTTAACAAGAATATCGTTACCAAGTTGTCCTGATTTAGCTATTTGCACATAATTACGCACCTTGCGCTTAAGGCAAACATCTGTAACAAGTCCCATACCAGTTTCAGCATCCACACGGGGGAGATTGCCTGCATCGGGGTCACCATTTGGGTTACCGTCTTGTACATCAAAGATGTAAACGAAATCTATTCTGTTTCTAATTTCTGACATAGTTATTTTCTTTTTTATATTGTTATTACTCTTCTGCTTCTTTATTATCTCTGTGGCATTTCTGATGATAATAGCCAAGAAAAAAACGTCCTTGATCACTCAAATTCAATGTATTTGGAAAATCTTGGATTAATGCTATAATTTCTTTCTTTTGATCATCAAAGAAATTAGCAAGTCCTTTTTTGTCTTTTGCTAATTTGCTATAATGACTATTTGATAGTTTAAGAATGGTTGGAAATACAGCTGATGGGGTAGATGAAGCTGCATTCAAATAACTTGAACGAATAGTATCTTGCTTATTTGCGGCATACTGGAGATTTTCCATTACCGCAAATAACCGTCCGCAAAGATACCCTTGATTTTGATTGTCTTTATCTAACATAATATCGAGTTTTTTATTGTTGTTATTATCATTCAGTCGGTTAAGATAAGCCTTGATGATGGCAGCATGCACAATGTTAACGGATTGTTTTGCACGTATGCGGCAAACGCAAGCTTGAAACAAAGAAACCGGATATGGTAATCCTTGAAAGATGCTTTTCACCACGGCATCAGGAAGACTAGGAGGGCAATTTTCTTTTATGTTCTCTTTCAAACTAACAGCCTTGAGTATTGCGTATAGACTACAATAATTAGGTCTTTTATCTCCACTCGTTATGATTTCCATATCTTCAAAATGCAAGAGAAGTTTACCGGCAAATTCCTTTACTGTAGTCTCATTCCAATACGATATCGCTATTCTTGCCTTGTTAGCGGCAAACATTCCGAGAATATAAAATTTATCATCAGTTTGAATAGGCTTATTTCCATTATATATTGATTTGAATATTTGGGTAATATTTTCAAGTTTGCTATCAGGGTTATCCTTTTCTTCCCACCCAAATAAAGAATACACACTCTCTTCTATTTGCATATTTACTTCGTTTTTCCTTGAAGCCCAAAATGCATAAGTCCTTAAGCCGACAGTAAATTTATTATGAGAGTTATAATCAATCAGTTTTTTTAAAGCAGCAGCAATTGCAAATTCCGCCGACTTAGACATCGGCGCATTATTTCCTTGCTCTTTTCCGTAGGAATCATATCCTTGATTCTTTTGAAAAGACACCAATTTTGTATCACTGAATTTCCCTAATTGGATTTTTGTAAAAGTTTTAACTGGTTGACATTTTTCACCCGTAACTAAACACACACAGATTCTGCTGAAATCAGTTTTGCCCTCATCAGTTTTATAATAAGATAAAACTGATTCTTTCTCAGCTATTATCTGTGTTTCTCCTTGAATGAGAAAAGATATGTTTTTAGTGAAATTCTTCTTTATATTATCCCAGTTATCGGCCTTTTGGAGCAATGACAATACGTCCTTGTTACCAATATAGAAGTTTGCAACAGCTTTTAAATCCTCATCATAGGGATATTGAGAACATAAGTCATTGATGTATTCAAGAAATGCCGAATGGTTTCTAACATTCTTGGCAATTTCTTTTTTATACTCAGCTTCCTTTTCAGGCTTTAATCCCTCGTCATTTATATGTATAGTAGCATTACTAATGCCTAAAACATAAGAAAAATTATCCCATAAATGATTAGGCAAACTTTTTGTGCCTGTACGACCATTGGTTTTAGCTACAAGTTTCTTAACAGGATTATCCTCTATTCTACACAGATTTCCATCTTTATCAATAACAATTATAAAACCAATCTCTTTGTATTCCAGCCCCAAAGGAGCTACATTATCCCCACTTCGATGGTAATAATCATACAATGCCTTCAATATCATCTCAGTACCTCCTCACTATCTTTACTTGGTACAACAATCACACCTTGTTTCATTCTAGCACGATAAAACATGGCATCCGGTTTCTGGGCATTCCCCTCAAAATCCATATCATAAAGCATAATGCCCAAATCTCTGTCTTCAAACAAAGGCGGCTCAAGATAATCCGTATTATCAATGTATTTCCAATTTGCGGCAAATTCGCGGCAACCCAAATAAGGCTGCGTAAAGCATTGCCCTTGCAATGCTCTGCGTTCAAACATCTGATAATACTTCATGGGATTCTCATCATTACTTGGCTGATGTTTGGCAAAAGCCTCCTTCGGACGATCTTTTACTGGGATAAATATCAATTTGGCATAAATGCGATAACGCACATCTTGCAAAAGCAAAGAGTTCTTCTGTTGGCGTGTCTTTCCATCGTCTATATAAATTGGTTTCATACTGGAATTTACCACTGCTCCCACTTCATTTCGCCTGATGGTAGTCCACTTAATGGGATTAAGCACTTCAATCTTCGTCACCTGCCAACGCATGGCATAGCGTTTGAAAAGTATAGCCTCAAAGACAGCACGTGCTGCCGATGGTGTAATGACATCGTAGCTCACTCGTTCTACTTTCAGTTCCGGGCGAGTAAAACAAGCCCAGTCACCCCATATCTCCAAACAATATTCTTTATCTGTATATTCCATATTATTCATTACTTTCGTTATTTTGCTATAAATCTTCCGATTCCGTCTTGTCTTTATATCATTAATATCTCTTCCATCCAATGGTTTTCAAGTTTAAGCCCTATAGCATTATCATACTGCGCCCTGTCGGCCAACACATATATACCTTCCAATATTTCTTCAACAGCACCATATTTAATCAATTGACTGAAATTCGAGCGATGAACACCTACAGTAAACTTGGCCAGTTGTTTCATTAATGAATATGTACAACCCGACTTTTTCAAATTCTCCACAAGTCCCATACTGTTTTCCCAATTCACTATGACATTCATACCATCATCATCAATCAGCCTAAACTCTTTTGAGGCTGTTTCAAAACATAACTCGTCAAGTTTATAAAGATAATGTTTCATATCCTTTTTATCAAACGTATCCTTCCTGAAATAAAGCTGTTGAAAATACTTTTCCATTGTGGAAGGAGCAAACCAATCGCTATCAGTAGGTAAGTTCAGTCGTGCATTGTTGGCTGCTGCCATTGAACCAAAGAGTATGCGCTTCTCTGCAGAAAGGCTGAATACAAATGTGTGACCAATCCTATTTTTCCCTTCACGGTTACATCTTCCCGCCGCTTGCAATACAGAATCAAGTCCTGCCTCTTGACGAAATACAACTGGAAAATCTATATCTACACCCGCTTCTACGAGTTGGGTTGCTATTACTCTTACAATTGGATGTGCTTCATCCTTTAACAAAGCTTTTATCTTACATATCGTTTCACTAATATGGGCAGGGCACATCATTCTTGATAAATGAATTTTCACTCCTTCGTCAGGCAAGCGATTATACAATTCCTTGGCATCCTTACGGGTGTTCACAATACAGAGTACCTTATCATGTTCAGACACCTTTGCCGCTATTTCATCATATGTTTTCCCCGTGTTATCTATTTCCAATTTCACACGACGGAGCTTGTCATGTAACGCAAATTCAGTCGGAATAATTTCCATGATATGTTCTATTCCCTTAAATCCGACTTTAGGATTTGCGCCTTCTATCAAACCGCTAAGCACCGGCTGACTCGCTGTTGTAAACAATATAGATACTCCAAACATTTTTTGATATGCCTTCATCGCATCGACTATCGGTTGCAAAAAGTCGGTCGGCAATGTCTGAACCTCGTCTAAGATAATAACTGAATTCACGATATTGTGCAACTTACGGCATTCGGACGGTCTATTGCTAAACATAGATTCAAAAAGTTGCACGTTGGTAGTGACAATAATGGGATAATCCCAATTTTCAGTGGCCAGCTTCGCTTTTTCGCGTACTTCCTCATTTTTAATATCATCCGGATTGAAGTTACTGTGATGTTCCAATACATTCTCTTCACCGAAGATTTTCTTCAGGAGACCTGCCGTCTGTACAATGATGCTAGTATATGGAATGGCAATGATGATACGATTCATGGCATGATTTGCAGCATGCTTCATGGCCCATAACAAAGACGAAAGCGTCTTGCCGCCTCCCGTTGGTACCGTAAGGCTGTAGAAACCTTTTTCACCTAAAGATGTTTTGCTGCATTGTTCTTGTACTTTCCTACGAATACGATTTACTTCCGTATCAACTGCATCCAACTGCAATTTTTGCAAATGCGCTTCCAATTTCGGTAACAAATCGACAACCGTAGACGAGCACTTCCTTTTCTGCCATGACTCTAGATTCATAAATTGCTCCGTGTCGAGTCGGTCAGCATCGACAAGACAAGAAAAAGCATACGAGACAGGTGATGAAAGTGTTTCCGGTCTACCTTAAATTTAGAAAAAGGTGATTCAAGAAATTCTTTATACAAGAAGGGTATATCTATATTTATATTATCCTTGTCTATTTCTTCAGGCAACGGTTTTTCCTGCAAGATATTTTCTGCTTCCACATAATCATACAGTCCTGTATGGTGGGAAATTATTTGATTGGCAAGAAGATTGAGAACATCTTTCCCCATGAAATCCTTTGCCAGTATTCCACCCACAAAAGCATGAGCGTGATCATTATAATGCTTTTTATCATCCGTGGACAAACCGTTTACTTTACGTATGTATTGTTGGAACGCTGCACGTTCTTTACCTTTGTCATGAAGCAGACCAAGTGCATATCCCCAAGAAGGGAGTTCAAACCTTTTGGCAAAAGAGGCAGCTATTTTTGCTACTCCTTTTTGGTGCTCATCATTTGACTGTATCACCCATTGTCCATTCTCTTTATTTTGATACAAATGAGAGATTAATTGTCTTTCTGCTATCATATAATAAAATTCATTAAAGTCATATCATACAAATGTATAAAATAATTTTAGATTTTACTAACATTAAAAGCTACTGACGGCAAGTTTTCAAACTGAACCTTCTATATTTTGTAGGAATCCATAAAAGAAAAAGCTCCAAAAATCATTGATTTTCAGAGCTTTTCTTCAATTTACTTTTCTGATTCGTACACCCTCAGGGTGTCGAACTATATTTCATACCTATTGGTAATCAATGATTTGCTAGCGTTTTCTAATTAAAGTCCCACGTTTAAGAACTTATCTTATTTCATCATTTTACAACTATTTGTTTCGCTTAACGGGTACAAAGATAGGTCATTTTTTCTAATTAACCAAACAATAAGTAAAATAAATAGGATTAGGTAAACCATAATGAATCATATATTATCTGTCATCCTCATTTCTTGCGGCAAAAATAGTTGTTTTTCAGGACGGTCCCGCAAGGCGGCCCAAGGGCCGGTTGCTCGTGAAAAAATCTTCCTCACGCTGACGCGTGAGCGTATTTTTTCACGGCAAGCCTTGCCGGAGACCGCCGAAAAACAAACTGAAAAAAAGCACAAGAAATAAGAATGCCTACCAACGTAGGCGATGTATAACAAAAAATTATAAGGCTATGACAGACAAGAGCACGGAAAAGGAAAGAATGTTCAACGAATGGTTCACGAAATCCTATAACAGGTTGAGAACCTCACTCCGGAAATACGGCATGCCGGACGAGGACAATTTCCACGACACCTACCTGTTCGTAAGAAAACAGGTGATGGCACCGGGAAAGGACATAACGGACTATGAGGCGTATTTCATCGGATGCTACAGGAAGGCGGCACTGGTGAAAATCAGGAAGGAGAACAGGTACACACATCCCGAAGACGATTTCTTCCTCAGATGCGGTGAGGAGGCGAAATTCATATCGGAAGACGACCTGAACGGCTGCGAAAGGCTGGTGAAGGACATCCTGCGTTTCATACGCCAGAAATTCCCATACGAAGAATACCGCATGTTCATGCTCAGGTTCTATGAGGCGCAATTTTCGTTCAAGGCACTGGCGGAATGCATGGGCATATCGGCAGCGGCCGTTTCCCAAAAGGTATGCAGGATTATGGATGCAGTACGCACTCACGACGGTTTCGCATGGAGAAGCCAGATGCTGGCGGTAGAAAGTTTCATGTATTGATGTTTTGAAAAATTGTTTAACCGGAAAGTAAGGAAGTTATGGCACTGATAGTATACAACAAGGAGAACTCCCGTCCGCAGGAAGTCACATACAAGGGCAAGCGGACTATCAACTTGGACAGCAGGGGAACCGTCTATCTGTCTAAAACGATGTCAATTGAGCTGGGAATACTCGGCGGCGGAAGGGTGAACTTCGCCCATGACGACGAGACGGGCGACTGGTACATCTGCCGGGCTGACGACAACGAAGGCTTCATCGTATGGAAAGACAAACGGTGTGCAAGGTTTTCGGCGGGGTTCATCGTACACAGGCTCATGCAGCAGGCAAGGGTGGAAAGAAAAAGCGTACAGTTCATGATGGCAAAGACACCGATGGAAGTAGGAGGAGTCGTCTATTACAAGATACTGCTTTCCAATCCCATTCTCAGATAATAAACGGACTAAAGAACCGATGTATAAGGGGTATCCGCAGGCAAGGTCGGATACCCCTTTTCTCATGGGAGAAAGCTCAAAAACTGCCCGGACCGGATTTATCCTTATCGTCCAGTCTCCCTCACTTTCCAATAACATACCCTTATCCGGACACCGCGTCCGCTTGCTACAGTAATGGCAGATTGCCTTGTGGTCCGGAAACACCCTGCCGTTCAGGGAACAAGGCAACAACATCTGAACCGGGTAACGGAATGACAGCCCATGCCCGTATTCCACCGATCCCCTGACATCACCCTATCCGGTAACAATAACCTTTTTTTCTTTCACCATACTATGCTGTTCCAATCTTGACATGTTAATATATTGACATGCCGTTTCCCCAACACAGGAACATAAGAACATAAAGAAATAGGAATACAGGGATATAAGGATATGGCATACTGCTAAAATCAGACTGTTACAGTATCCTGACGGACCGACATATCCTTGTCAGATGTCCAAAAGTAGAAAAATCATCCGATTTCGTCACCGTCTTTAAACCGGATTGTCATCATATGGCATTACCCGTCATTATAAGTCATATAATCCTATCCCCATAATGAATAAAACCGGAGTAGTTTTGCACTGTCGGAATACATTCCTCCTTAATCGGTTCACGGTACACAGCTCACGCCGCACGGTAATCCGAATTCATGAGGATTCTGCTTTCAAACGAAAGCAGCAAGTTGTGTTTCCGTCAGACAAAAACTGTTTTGTCCGACAGAAACTGCGCCCTTCAGAGAAGTGCAGAGACATTGCTCCGAAGTCGCAATTCCAGAAGAGAAGAAGTACAAATCTCAAAATAAGACAGATGGAGAAGACAATACAAATAATCTCAATCTGAAATCCCCCCCCAAAAAAAAGGCCATCTCAAGTTTATTTTGAGACAGCCCCCTTATTATTAGTACTTTACTGTTCGGCATCTCGAAGACTGGATTTTTTTTGCTGTGTCATAGTTGTAAACCCTTCAGCAGCCATGTCCTTGGTCACCTCCCTAGCAGTGTTGCTGACACGGTCGATGCCGTAGCCGTAATGTGGTTCCGTACTTCCTGTTCCGTGAATTCTGAATCACCTCATAGGTTCTGCCTACACTTCCGTTGTACACTACAGCAAAGTCCTTATGCTCAATAAATAACTCATTAGCATGGTTCTGGAGAGGCGACATATAGGTGTCTTTCTCATCCATGCTGTTGCTGTCATGACATATTCAGCTATATATAATGACTAAGAAAGCAGGGGGTAACTTGGCCTTTATGATTATTATGAATTGTCAAGAGTAGTGGATGCTTGTATTCTTTTAAAATATATATGTAATTCTGAACAGAAATCAGTAAATTAATGTCAGGAATCGTAAATGTTGTGTCTGCTGAATGGCTTATCTTTGCCAAAAACTAAAAAATGAATGTTATGTGTGCTAATGACAATGTGCTTAATGCTTTTATCCCTTTGATAAGGGAACTTGTCCATTATATTTCCAAAAGGGAATATGACCGGATAGATATATTCAGCCACAAAAATGGGGCATTGGATAAGTTGTCGGTAATACCGGTATTGGACTTTTATCGATAAGAGAACGATGAAAGTGAATTGTATGGAGAATTAAAAAGACTGAAACGAAGCCGCCTTTATGGATGACTTCGTTTCAGAATGGTCAGTTAACTACTGAGACTTCCATGCCTTCCAGTTCGTTATTGTAGTTTTGGGTATTCAGAATCTGTATGTCTGAAGTAAGCCACGTAAGGCGTTTTCTCAGTGCATTTCTTCGGGTACCTATATTGAAATTAGCCCGTTTCAGAAGGTTTTCCGTTGAAACATCCAACTCTACCCAGGCTATTACTTTTAGTTTTTTTCCCTTATTCAGGTGGTCTATATATTTTTTCCATTTGTCGGGCAGGTTTGTCGAATGTCTTGCGCCTCCTATTATGGCGGCCAGCGAGTCCCTGACCTTTTGGGCCACTTCGACTGTGATGTCATCGTTTTCACCTGTCAGGCGCTGTATGTTTGTACGGTCACCGTATCCTCTGAAAGATTTTACTTCTATAAAAAGTAGAATGTTCTTGCTTTCATTGAATCCGACAAAGTCTATGCTTTTTGTTTCAGGAACCTTTTTGCAGATTTTTTCTCGGTAATCAGCTTCTTTGTCCAGTTGATACACTTCCCATTGATCGCTGAATCTGAACAGAAGTCCGCTTTCATTAAACTCTTTCATTGTATCTGTTCATATAGTCGTTTTCCAAATCAAAAAATGCTGAATATTCTTTTAATATCGGATTATGGTCTACGTTCACTAGTTTATCAGCCACCTCTGCTTCTACCTTGTGCTCTGTTTTGTACAGGCTGAAGAAACGTATCTCAGGGCTTTCTTCCGGTGCGTATTCCGCCATCATGGACAGCTTGTGTGACAGCAGATAGTCATGTGTGGATACAAATATCTGTACCTTGTATTTTTTCGCCAGTTCTAAAAGGAGGTCTGTTATGATTGAAATCAAGGCGGGGTTCATGTTTGATTCTGGCTCATCCCAAAACAGGATGCTTTCCGGTTTCAGTTCACCATTAATACAAAGATACAAGATGGTAGCCATCTTTCGCAGTCCTTCCGCTACCAGATGCGCTTCATATTCTTTTCCATCATCGATTACATAAAAGCGGTTTCCTTTTCTCACGACATTTATGTTCCACTTTTTCAGCACAGGGGCAAGCATATCCATGACCTCTTTCAGAGCCTCCTTTTTCAATGGTGCCGCATCCATGGCCTTTGCCAGATCAAGATAGGTCTCATCAAATGAGATCTCTCTTTTTTCATACAGGCTTATGAAACCTTCAAACAATGAAAACATTTCTCTCGGAGGGATGTATATGAAATGTGGTTGGTCTATATAAGTGTTGTTGTCGGATTTTGCCAGCGATGCCTTTTCACCGAAAGTGCAGGCAAGTTCACCGGAATCCAGTGTTATTTTTACAGAAGCAGAGCCGGAACCGTATTTGTATACAAGGTGTCCTAACGTATCAGGCTTGAAATATCCAAGCAGCTTTTCTGTAAGCAGGTCTCCGAATTTGTCTTTTGTTTTGGAAGTTGACTGTTCGAAAAGCGAGTTGGCCTTCATAGAAGCCGCAAGGCATTTCATTATATGGGTTTTTCCCGTACCGTTACGGCCTATAAAGACATTGATGCCTTTGCAGAAAGCAAGGTTGCCCTCTTCAAAGCATGTGAAATTATTTAGATATAAATTTTTAATCATGGTTGCTACAAATTGGTATTTGTGGAATAGAATAAGCAAAATTAAGGAAATATTCGCATTTGTCCAAGCTCTTTCTTCATTTTGTATCTATTGCTATTCCAAATGGGAGTTGGTGCCAAGATAAATCCTTTTTTGGGGATTGTTCCGGTCGGAGGGTTGCCCTTTGGTGCATATGCCTTTGAGCCTTATTTACATTTTCATGTCTGTCGGGAACAGCATATCAGTCAGCTCATCTACGATTTTCCGGATTTTCCCGCATTTCATAAATTCTAGGATCCACTTTTGTAGAATGTTTCCAATGACGAATCTGGAAAATATTCTGAAAGCAGAAACAACAATTTTATATTGGATGATTCTTGTAAAATTCACGTTTACAATATAAATATTCGGCAGGTTTTTGTGCTTCTACCAAATCTTCGCTATGTAATTAAATCCATTAGATGTATTCATCGATATGCTCAAAGCACTGGATGAGAACAAATATTTTGAAAAAGACTACTGAGCAAATTAGCAGTCTGATACTACAGTCATAGTAATCCGTAAGCCTATGGCAAGCATCAAGGTAAAATTTCGTTCCTCGATTGTCTCGGGTAAGGAAGGGATGCTCTACTACCAGATCATATATAGGCGTGTAATCCGCCAGTTGAACACGAATTATCGCTTGTTCTGGGAAGAATGGAACGAGACGACAGGCTTCCCGGTCGTCACGATTGGGGAACGCACCGCCTTCCTTCTCACGATCAAGAAGGAAGTGCCAATGTTTGTTTATAATCTGTAATCAGAGAACAAAAGCAGAAACCTCGACATTTACCGCCGAGGTTGTCTGTCTTTTATATATACTATTACATGAGGTCTATCTTCCATTATGCAAGTGCCCTATTGACATACATTGAATTTGGTTTTCTTTCCATTAATTCGGAGTGTCACTTTGGGATTTGAGAATTGGGTGATATGAGGAAAGATGAGTATTACAGTAGCTACACCATTCTTTACTGTTATTTTAGCTGATGTCGCCGGATATTCTTTTCCATTCCATGATGGAATGAGTTCCACATCAGAAACCGTGTATCGGTCTCCAGCTTGATTATCCGTAAAAACGATAGTTACTTTGCCATTGTAGTTATTGAAACCTTGACAATGAGGCTTTGCATTAGCAGTCAAACCTATGACAGTCCAAAGGAATACTATTATAAATGTTTTCATATATGTGATATTAAAAAGATTCTTTTCGTTAGCCACTGTTCCATGACCTCTATATCGGTCACGAATAGAATTAATGTATACTGAAGGATGACAACGAATAATCGACTGACATTCCCCGAACATCTGTAAATTGACATGTCGCGACTCATCATCTTCACACCGTAATTGCGTGTGTTGAATATTTCGTTTGACTCATATTCTTAATCTGTTGACACTGCAAATTTAGACAGGCTTAAAGATTTCTTTTTGACACAAAAGTGTATTTAGCAGTGAATGCCTAAAAAACTACACAAAAGTGTGGTGATAAGAGAAACAATATGGCTGCACAATCCTTAATTGAGCAAATATTGAAAAATAGTCTCTCCTTCTCCATACGGATAAGGAATGAGAAATACTACCAACATAAGCATGACAAGAATGATTGTGATAACAACAATGCTCCAACGTACCAACGCCGGAGGAATCGTACCGATAATGTTACGTACCTTTTCCGAACGGAGTTCAATCCGGTCGGAACTATAATCTTTATTTGTTTCCATATCAATTACCTAATTCAAGTTGGTTCTTCACTAAATTATAATACACTCCCTGTTTCTCTATGAGAGAAGCATGGTTTCCCGTTTCCACCACTTTGCCATTGTCAAGTACGATTATCTGGTCGGCATTCTTAACTGTTGAAAGCCGATGGGCAACGACTATGACTGTACGTCCTTTATAAAACTCATTCAGATTTTCCACAATAGCCTTTTCGTTTTTTGCATCAAGGGCATTGGTGGCTTCGTCAAGGAATATGTAGGCAGGATTCTTGTAAACGGCACGCGCTATAAGAATGCGCTGCTTTTGTCCCTGACTCAACCCAACGCCATCCCTGCCAATTTGGGTGTTATATTTTAAGGGTAGTCCCATTATATAGTCATGTATGTTGGCTATCCTGGCTGCCTGCTCCAAGCGTTCTGTATCCACTTCTCCATCGCCTACTGCTATATTTCTTGCTATTGATTCTGAGAAAATTACTCCGTCCTGCATCACCACGCCACAATGTTTTCGCCACCACTTGACATTGTATTCATTCAGATTATGTCCCGCAATGGAAATAGAGCCTTTAATAACAGGGTAAAATCCAAGCAAAAGTTTTAATAAGGTAGTTTTTCCACAACCAGAAGCTCCTACTATCGCTGTTACTTTACCTTGCGGAATACATAAAGTAACATCCTCGATAGTTTTTTTTCTTGAATGATGATTGTATTTAAAATCTATCTGATTAATATATATTGATTTATCAGCATCTCGAAATTCTGTCAATTGATTACGGTTTGTTTCTTCTTCCTTCACTTTATGAATTTCATTTATACGTTCTAAAGATAATTTTACATCCTGAAAAGAATTAACAAACGACATAAGCTGCTCAATCGGAGAGTTTAGCTGCCCTATTATATATTGTACTGCAAGCATCGCTCCCAAAGACATATGCCCATGGATAACCGCAGTTGCAGCCAGAACCGTAATAATAATATTTTTTACTTCATTTATAAAAATCGAACCAGCTTCTTGAGTCTGCTGCAATTTCATGGATCTCATTTGCACGGTAAATAAGTCTGCCTGATTATCCTCCCATTCCCAACGACGACGGCATTCACAACCTTGCAATTTTATCTCTTGAATTGAAGTTATAAACTGAAATGTACGGTCTTGATTCTTAGCCTGTAATCCGAAAAGTTTATAATCAATAATCTTGCGTTCTTTCAAAAATAATGCAATCCATGTTCCATAGACTATACTTCCTATAGTAAATGTAACAAAAATCTTGATATCATAAAATGCTAATACGCTCCCCAGAACTAAAAAACTAACAAAAGCAAAAAGCAAACTTAAGACTTGATTTGTCAGGAAATTTTGTATTCTATTATGATCTCCTATCCTTTGCATGAAATCCCCTATGAGTTTGGATTCAAAAAATGACATAGGAAGTCTAAGAAGTTTTATAAAGAAATCACTGACAAGGAAAAGATTCAGTCTTACAGATATATGTAGCAACAACCATCTCCTTATAAAGTCAATAGAAGTCTTACCAACAACAATCATCAATTCTCCTAATAATATGAGAAATATTAAGTTTATGTCTTGTCTATGTATGCCAATATCAACAATGGATTGCGTCAAAAATGGTAATATTATCTCCAATATACATCCGACCAATAACCCCATCGCTATAATAGCCAGATATTTTTTATATTGTTGAATATATCCAATCACAACCTCCAATGAACTGTTTTTTTCTTTAACCTGTTTCCTATTTTTTAGAAAAGATTTAGTAGGTAGTAATAACAAGCATGTGCCCATATTGGAGTTTTGACCATCAAAACTCCAATATTTGACAAATTCTTTTTCAAGATACTCGATTTTCCCTATGCCTGGATCTGCTATATAGAATTTCCCCTGCTTGTATTTATACATGACAACAAAATGATTTTGGTTCCAATGCAAAATGCAAGGAAATGAAATTTTTTTCAATGCATTTAACGATAACTGACAACATGTTGTTGAAAGGCCTAATGTTTCGGCAGCATCCTTAACTCCCAATAGTGAAATACCTTCTACTGTGGGAATACATATCTTTTCCAATTCCTCAAATGAGTATGACTGACCATAATATTTACAAATCATTTGAAGGCATGAAACGCCACACTGAATAGCATCTCGTTGGAGAATTAATGGGAATTTCTTCATTTTAGATTAATTTTAAAATATTACTTACCAACATTGAACGAACAGTTCTGTCAATTGCTTTTTTTATATCTTCTGAATTGATAGATAATCCATATCTTGATTTCAAATAGGCTCCGATTTCATTCAGCGTGGCACTGTTTTTTACCGAAAGGAATTCAACAATCTCAGCTTTGACTCCTGTAATAACACATTTGTGAACTTTCATCATTGATGCATCAGGAATCAATATCAAATAAATTTTCTTATCAGTGTATGGCAATCGGTTATCATTTTTTTGCTTTTTTGACAAGAAAGCTGATGCTGTTTCATGTGAAATCTCCGTAAAATTTATCTTTGGATAAATCGCAAATTTATAATTGCTATCCCATAATGAGTATATTTCCCACAATGTGATTACATTGTTTTTTTGTTCATTATAAATCTGTATGCAACTTTGCTTTAATTCCCCTTCCATTTGTTGTATGACTTGTTCGGCTTTTTGTGATGAAAAGGCCATATCTAAAGGTGTACCTTCATCTCCACTACTTGCACTACATGAGGTGAACGCATTCTGACTATATATATCCCATTGCGGAAAATTAATCAATGGATTTATTTTATTATCATAGCAATATTTGCTTATTCTATAGCTTATTTCCGGATTTACATAATCTAAATACTTTGATACAAATACATATGAACTCATACGGCGTTTTAAATTTGCCAACAAATGCATATATCCAGTTTTTGGAGCATGAGAAATATCCATAGGAAGCCAGTCAAACTTTGTACTTAACTTGTCACCTTCAGTACATAAACCAATAGTCTTATTTCCTTTTTGGGCAAGAAGGTAAAAAAACAACTGCTCATATATTGAATTGACGAATCCATCATTTAGCTTTTGCAATACAGACTGGTTCCGCGAAATAAAATCTCTAATGGTCTTTACATAATTCTGTATGAAGTCAATATCATTTCCACCCAATATCCCGGCGTTAATAACGCGAAGTACAGACTCCTTGTCGTATTCATCCATAACCCAAGGATAAATATAACACTCATTTAAAATCAATTTTTCTAATGTACGTCTATTATAAAATTGATCATCATATTCAATATTTTGCCCAATTACATCGGACTTTACTATTGACGCGGAAAGCTTCTCAAACATGAACCAGTCACAATCAACATGTATAAATGGCTCTGTCTGTAATGAATAAGTGTAAATCTTTGGCAATGCCCACAAGTTACATCCTTCGTATATTTTCATAAATTCAGGTATTTCAACAACCACATCATATGGAATTTTGAACTGATCAATTATTAAATGCCTAACTTTACGATTACAATATAATGCGACTTTCCCATAATGTTTTTTTAGTAAAAGACAGCTGAGAGCCATGCTTTTCCAATTCATATCCGCTGATAGGAATCCAGCAGTGTCCTTTATGGGATTTTCGTCATTGGCGTAACTATAATATGTCTGTACTACATTCATAAGGATAATTATTTAAGTGTTATTATACCATCAAATAAACATTGTTTACAAAAAGTAGATATTCCATTTACCTTCGCATTTCCTGATGAATTAATTAAAAAATCATACGTCTTGCTGCTTTCTTCTATCAGAGACAACAATAGTTGCAATCTCTGCCGAGTCCATATAAATTCATCGACACGATTAAATATAGCATTATACACCAATACAATGACAACATCTTTTGGCAACTTCTTATCAGCATTATACAGAAGTAAATTTACCAAAGATGAATTTGCATTGACAATTTTTATATAAGGTGATAAGATTACTCTTTTTATATCCCCTGTTTTCATATTATTAGCAACGCACTGACTCATTTTTTTACGATGTTCAATTTGTGCTTCAAGGACAGCCTTCCTGCAACTTTGAAATTGCAAAAAGAAATTTGCTGTGATTGTTTCAAACTTTACTAATTCTTTCAACTCCTCGTTTGATAATCCATATTCGATTTTCAGTCGTTTGCTGCGAACAAAAATATTACTGTCTTGAATGTTATCACAGGTATAAGAAGAATAGAAGTCACTTTTAATTCCATTTTTTCTGCAAACAGATAATATTCTTTCGTATTCCTGTGGAAATTCAGCTTGCATCTGATAGGCGATGAATCGGTTGCACCTGATATTATCCTTATATTCCATTACATGCAAATAATCCAAATCTTCCAAAGAAAGCAGTTGCTGTGGTACTTTCGCTTTTTCCATATCAAAATCTGTAATGACATCTTTATAAAAAGTACTAACATTCTTATTCTTCTTTCTTGCCAATCCATAAAATAGCCATTGTTCAAAGACAACATTGTATAGGAATTTTCTGTCTGATTGAAGGAATTTCCCTTTATTAATGTCTAAGAATTTTAATATTTCATCTACATAACTTTTGAAAAAATCTATATCATTCCCCCCTAACAATCCGGCATTATATGAATTTATATATTTTCCATCATTACACCCTTCAAGATATTGAGGAAGTTGAATGCAATCATTCCCAATCTGCTTATAAACCTCCATGTAAAAATTTGAATCCCGTTCCCTATGTTGAGCAACAAGTGATGCCTGAAGTAATCTTTTAGGTATAGGTTTCCACATAAAAACATCGGTGTCTATATGAATAAACGGTTCACTTTGCTTTTGATATGTAACTATTTTAGGCCAACAGTAAAACCAGTCCGCATATTCTCCCGTACACTCAACAACCTTATATTCATCGTAGGGCAATTGGAACATACTTTCGAATAAACGAACTATAGTTTCATTTCCATAAAAGAATAATTGTTTGTCAGGATTATTCCGCTTCAGAAGAAGACAACTATATGCCATAGACAACCAATTGACTATTGCAGAAAGGTAACCTCCTGAATAGTTTATATCATCTGGGGTGATATTATTGTTAAAATATGATTGGAGTAGTTTCATAATCAAAAAATCAATGTTTAGTACGGTTCTTTGCAAGAAAATCTAAAAAAATTCGATCTTCAATATTGTATGTGAATGATGGGCAGCGCGGAGTTCCTTCAAGAAGAGCTAATGGGCACAGTCCACCACATAATGGATAGAATTTGCACTCATCGCAAGGTTTGATACCTTTATTCAACAACATGTTAGGAACAAGGCTCAGTTTACTGCGTTTACCACTATTTCCTGTTCTTTCGTGCATGACATTTCCCAAGACATAACCTTGCTCTGAATAATAATCTGAATAAGAAGTCTCCGAGCAATCAAAAATGTTTCCATCCGCATCATACATTTCGGCATTCGCATCTGTTCCCAAACATTTAAAAGGAGCTGTTCGATGGGGCAATATCCCAATTTTAAAGCCATTCTCTAACATATATGCTATATGGTCGGTGGATTTCTTCCCAAGTGACTTACAACCTTCTTCACTTCCGGCTCCATTATTGGACCATGACACGACTGCTGTTGTATAAAATAAAATTTTATGCTGCATATTTTTCTGAACAAAGGTTTTTAGCAACGGGAAGACTCCTTCTACATTACGTTCATCAACATTGCAGCGTACACTTATTATACACTTATCCATGTCATAGTATTCTGACAGCACAATAGATTCTAAGTTGTTAAAGATTTTATCAAAAGACCCTTTGCCACTACATGTAATACGGCGCGCATCATGATATTCCTTACTGCCGTCAATGGTGATCTCAATACGTTTGATGTTAAATTCTTCTTTCAATTCTTCATACAGTTTTGGGGTAAGGGCATATCCATTTGTAGTTATATGTCCTCTATATTTTACATCATGGTCTGCAGCAATCCTTTTCAATTGCTCATTCAATGTTCTCATGTTGCCAAGTGCGCACAATGGTTCTCCGCCAAACCATCCTATCTCCAGAATTTTGAAAGCTGATTGAGACAACTTTTCAGTAACCCTTTTTATAATTGCATTCATTGTGTCTTCTGTCAATGCTTTATGTGAATGTTTTTGACCGCAATAGTCACAAGCCAATTGGCATGAAGCCGTAGGTTGGATAGAAATATATAGTCTATCATTGGAATCCTGCTTCATGGCGAGTTCATTCTCTTTATTTACTTCAAAGAGTTCATCCTCATTTTCAGGAACAAGAATCTTTTGCTTGACCAATGACTCCTGTACCTCAACATTCAAAAGATGAAAATCTCCTTTTGTGACATTACGATATGTTGATGGAGATACAAACATGTTTTTTCCTGTTCTTCCAGAGAAGAGAAGGCAAATTTCTCTGTTGTTGGGCAGTTTTCGAGCCACTGCAAAGGCATATTTTGATTTAATATAGTCCATATTTAAATTTTTATTTTTAATTGTTTAAAATAAAAATATAGGAGTCTGACAGCTTTATCTTATGGCTAAATCAGTTCATGAAATAGATTTATTGATGTAGCTGGCCTACTCCTATATTCTAATTTGGATTGCGAAATTTACGAGCAGTTTCCGAATGAGCAATTATTGTAGTTGCCCCAGCAGACAAACTTGCCACCGTAAATATCGTCTGCCTTTTCGTCCTCAAGGATAATGCATTCATCCTCCAAGCGGCTCAAATCCAAACTCTCAGCAAGCTTGATTAAACTTTTTTCTTCCATGATGAAAATAGTTTATGGTTATTCCTACTCTTTTCAAGATTTTCGGATTCCTCTGTTTTATCTCTCATAGTTAAAATCTATCTTTTTCTGACTGTCCAGCTCCACGTCCACGATAACGGTCACGAGTGGTGTTAAAGTTATATTGTAATGTCAGTTGGAAAGATCTGTTGTTAGATAAGTTCTTTTGGTAAAGCGTTACATCCTTATTATAGAATGTGAAATCACGAGCACTTTTATTGAAAATGTCATTTGCTTCAAGTGTTACACTAAATCTATTTTTACAGAATGCCTTGTATAATTTAGCATTAAGATAGGAGGAAGATTCTAAAAGAGAGTTACCTTCATTACCTTTACTCATCCATTGCATATCAATATTCAGCCATATATCACCCGGTAGATGAATGGCATTTTGCCACTGTACCATTGCTATAGGGTTATTAAGTTTCTTACGTTCGTTACCATAGTCAACCGTAAACCATTGTTTTACGATACCTATGTTGAATTTGGGCAACCAAATGCCAAATCCAAACTGACTGCCGATAAAAGTTTCTAACCTCTTTATGTGTGAAAAGTTTTCCATTGTCAAGAGTTTAATCTCTCCGCTTTCGTCATAAGGTACTGTCGTATTAAGGAACGGATTCCTTTTATATGAATAAGAAACTTGTGTAAAGAATTGATGCCATGCTCCCATAAATTCTATACTATGGATTTTCTCTGGTTTCAAAAAGGGATTTCCGCCTTCGAGAGTAAATCGGTTGATATAATCCACAGTACCATCAAGATCTTCATAGTTCGGGCGCATTGTTTTATTGGTATAGCTTAACGACATTTGTAGATCTTTCAGCATAGTTGAAACAGACAATGTTGGAAACAAGTTGTCATATGTTTTGCTTTGATCAGTTTTCATTTGGCCGTTTTCAAGATAGCTAAAATCAACATGCTCATAACGTACACCAGCAGATAATTCAAATTTGCCGATTCTTTGCATGATCTGAAAGAAACCAGAAGTATTTTTTTCATCAACTTGCGAAAATGCATCATTTACCTGCATTGCATCTGTTTTATAGAGATTCTTTAAGCGTGAAGATGTGTATTCTTCTCCAAATTCTATTTCCCCCTTCCATAATGGATAACTGAGGACAAGCTTTTGAGCAAACAGTCGGTTGTGATTATTACTGAAAGAATTCACTACCGTATTTCCCGAAAATGAACCTGTTTCATCGTTCAACATGTTTACTCTATTCTTTTTCCACATATAATCTAAATTAAGATCAATGCCCAATTTACCAATCATTCCATTATAATATAAGTTGGCGGAATGTTTTGGATAATTTCGATATTTATTACTACCTGACGAAACAATTTCATCAGTTAGAACATCATCAATCAATATACGGCTGTTATAGCCACCCCGGTCTGTTTGTCTGGAAAATCCATTTGAGTAATAAGTACCTATAGAATGGTTTTCGTTGAACAGGTATGAGAATCCCAATTTCCCAAAAAATTCATTGTTGCGCATATTGCCGTTGGACTCAATGAGTTGGTCCATAAGTGAGGAACCACGAGTTAGCATATCGTTTGTCCCACGACTTTGAAATTTCCCATTCAGATAACCGAAATTGCCAAACAATTCAAGACCTCCGGTACGATATTTAAGATTGGCTTGTTCTCTTGTCCCGAAATAATGTTGGAAACCATTCTGAGCCCGTAGTGTACCGCTCCAGCCATCTCCTTGCGGACGTTTCGTTCGGATGCGTATAACAGATTTGACAGAAGCATCATACTTTGCACCAGGATTGGTTATAACTTCTACATTTTTTATATCGGAAGAGTTTATTTGTGATAATTCGGCCAAATCTTGTACTTTTCGACCATTTATATAAATAAAGGGAGTCCCTTTACCAAATACTTCAAAATTCCCCTCGCGTCCTAATACCATTGGAACTTGAGCCAATACATCATTGGCCGTTCCAGCGTGAGCAAGGACGCTGTTTTCTACATTAGTTACAAGTGCATTCCCTTTAATCGCAGTAATTGGACGGTGCGATTTAACGATGACCTCACCAAGCATGATATTTTCAGGTGACATTGTGATTGTACCGAAGTTGCCAGTTGGAGGGACCAGCTTTGCTTGTGTCGCATACCCTATGGAAGTAAGTTTTACCACACCGTTTTTCGCATTAAGTTCCTCGAACAAGAAACTTCCGTCTTTTTGCGTAACTGTTCCTGCAATAAATACTGAATCTGTGCAGGTTAGAAGTACAACATTAACAAACTCCATAGGTTCATTGTTCTCATCAACGACCTTACCTGTTATGTTCTGTGCAAAAGAGGTATAAACACTAAAAGCATACACTAAGAAAGACAAAAATCTGTTCCAGTTGATTCTTTTATTATCAGATGCATGATCCGCAACAAGCGATGCTTTTGAATTGATGTTACGTTTAGAATTGTTCATAATGAATTATCTTTATATGTTACTTGTTTTTTGCAAAAGTAAGGTGCTTTTAAAAAAGACTTGTAACACAAAAGTGTATTTGTCGGTAATTCTTAAAAAAAACTATACAAAAGTGTATACTATGAAGCCTGACACAAATCTTTATAACGCTTATAAAATAGCAGGAGTCCTTTTTTACTGGAGCACACAGGTATCGTTTCTGAAGCAAGGTAGTCAACAGACTGCCCTAATTGGACTGTTTTGATGCCAAGAGCATTCATAACTTTGAGTAGTTTGCTGTCTGTTTCCGCTATCATATAACTTTCGTTTTCACATACTATAGGATGTACAGCATATACCATAAGTTGCTTAAATAAAGTTATTGTCGGAATACCTGCAAAAGAATCTATGGCAAATCGGCCAATGTGCCAATAGTTATATTGCTTTTCAGAGTGTATGGCCATTAATGGATTAATGCCAAAAATTTTCTGTATCGGAAGTATTTTCTTCTTATCCCACTTAAAGACCCTGATAGAACCAATAATCTTACCCATTTTATTGCGGACTACAAATATTGTCGAATTGCAAATATATTGAAGCTCTTCCTGATAAACTGAATATATATCATTGTTAATTGAACCAGAATAACAACAGCCACCAGCATGGTGTTTGTAGTTCTCCTTCACTACAAATTCTGCAAGTTCATACATGTTCTTTTTGTCCAGCTTCCAAATTTCATAATGTTTATTTGTATAAATCAACTTTTCCATAATATCTTTAATTTCTTTTCTGGCACAAAACTAAAGATGGATAATCGTTGTTTTATGACACAAAAGTGTATTTCAAACGATTGCATGATAATATCCACACTTTTGTGTGTTAAAATACTGTATTTTGATCTTAAAGAATTATCTTTGTAACTGATTTTTAGAAGGTATTAACATGCCAACAAATATAGGAGACTTTTTTATAGTGTCTAATTCCGTCTATAATGTAACGGATGAGGATTATCAGAAAATAAATCTTCTTGTAAATGCAGCCAAGGCATTTGCAAGAAGTACGCACCAATGTGTGTATATCATAGACTATTTCAAACAGAATTTCCTTTACGTATCGGAAAATCTGGCGTATTGGTGTGGTCAGACTTCTGACAAAATCAAGGATTTCGGCTATCGGTTCTATTTGGATTATGTGCCAGAGAAAGAACAACAGATGCTATTGGAAATAAACAAGAAAGGGTTCGACCTGTTTAATAAAATACCTTTCGTGGAGCGCCTTGACTATACCATATCATACGACTTCCATATTATACATGGCAGAAAACTAAGATTAGTTAACCATCATCTTACTCCAATGGTTTTAACAAAGGATGGGCGTATATGGTTGGCGTTATGTACCATATCCATGTCGGCAAGAAGTGCTCCCGGTTATATCATAATGAAGAAATCCGGTTCAAAATCTTATTATGAATATTCGTTGGATAAGCACAAATGGATAAAGAAAGAAGGTATAACATTGAACGAAACGGAGCGTGATGTACTGATCCTCTCTGCCCAAGGTTATACCATGAATGATATAGCCGATAAATTATGCAAGTCCATTGACACCATCAAAGCATGTAAAAGAGCATTGTTCTCTAAAATGGGAGTCAAGAATATTGCAGAGGCACTATCTTATGCAACCAATTACAAGTTATTATAAGGAATTGTTCTCACATATCAGGGATGAAAGATAGAATTTAGGAAAAAATTTGACTTCTCGCCCGGTTGTCAGATTAAACATGGCATTCACACAGTGCCCTGCTACAATCCATGAGGCTACCGACAGTTGCGGAGGTGGTAAGGTACCCGCTTCCGCACGATATTCTTCTATCACTTTTTCCAGCCAACTGGTTGGCATATTCCAGAATGTCCCATACCTTGATACATATTCCGCCATTTTTAGCTCAAAGCCATTTGGTTCCGAGGAAATTTCAGAAAGTTGATACCCTTTCGGCTTGACAATTGTGAGGAATCCAGCCCAACCGAAGTTATATGGATGAAGAACAGGAATCATCTTTTCCGAACAAATACGGTCAAATTCAAAAGGTATTCCGTTTTTGAAATCCAAAGCATTAATCGCTATATGGTGTCCTGAAATAATATTCTCCACATTCTCCTTATCTATAAATGTATTGAGAAATTTTATCTCTGCATCAGGATTAATCTTTAGCAACCGCTTGCAAAGTGTCTCCGCCTTATATTTGCCGATGTCCGCTTTGATATAATTCTGCCTGTTGAGATTGCTCTCTTCTACTTTGTCACCATCGATGATAGTAATATTTTCAAACCCAAACCGCAAAGCACATTCTGCAATGATGCTGCCTATTCCTGCACCTCCTAACAAAATACGAACTTGCCTGATTTTCTCTTGTTCTTCTTCGCTAATATAAATGCGATTTCTGCTGTATCTTTCCATATAAATAAGTTTTTTGTGGAACAAAGGTACAGAGGCTCTTTCGATTTGACTTGACACAAAAGTGTATTTTTACGGGAAGGCATAAATTTTTCGTATTATCTTCGCAATTGCATTTTTAAGACATTGTGCAAGCATGAGTTTAATAAAGCACCTCTTTGCATTTCCAGATTCCTGCACATTCTTATAATTATGAAGCAAAATGACGATACGAAATTGATATTAAAAACAATTATTGGCTAAAATAAAGTTGTTATTATATTGTAAATAAGCAACTTATAAATGTATTTAGACTGTCAGTCACCATCCGGTCGGTTGCCTTACGTATTAAATGTTACCGCGGTTAAATTGTCAGAAGAAGAATGGGGCGGTGTCGATATTGAATCATTTACCGTAAAGGGATTCTACCTTAACCGGGTATGGCTGTCGGGATATTTGGATCCTGCCGAGCCGGACAACAGACCAATATCAGAGGCTGGACATGTTGTAAATCAAAGTGAGGCTGCAAAGTATGACAAACAGGCATACGCTGATGCAAAAGCTCCTTTCCTATGCGATGAACCGGCAGACGGAACAGAAGCACAGAAGTTACTGACTATCAGTAAGTACAGGTGCTCTAAAAGCGTGAATTTGACAGACTACCAGGACCAGACGGTGCACTGTGAGAAAGGTGATTTGGTGTCGGGCTTCATGAGAGGGCACATATATAAGGTAGGAGACATCCGCTTCAAGGTGTCCGACCTGACTGACACTCCTTACGAGGGTACCAAGACCGTGACCGTCACGGTTACTGTCAATCCATGGGTCGGTGTGGACATCACCCCCGAATTCAATTAATAAATCTTTCTTTCCGCCATACTGCCGTTACGTTCAGATGTACCGGCAGTATGACCGGATACTTGTTTTATAAACGGACTTGCAATAAACCAATCATTCAAAACACTGCAAAGAAATGCCCTCTGTTGCAGCTTGCTTTTTTTCAGTCTTGCAGTTTCGAGGCATTGAAAACGGAAAATTCCTGCAAGGACTGCAGACTGCAAATGGCCTTTCGGTTTGCAGGAATCAAAAAGACAGAGCTATGAGTGAATACAGATTCCATCTCCAGAAATACAGACCGGGTAGCAAGACCGTCTATCCCGAATGCGACAGGAAAGCCTGTTTTACCTGGTACATTGACGAGGAAGGACGGATTTCGTTTCCTGATAATGTAGGCAAGTGCGACCACATCAACAGTTGCGGCTACCATTATACGCCCAAAGAATCTTCATTTATTGGAATGATTTCAATATCATTTGTGAAATCTGACATAATATCAAATTCTAATAACGGAGAATCAAAAACGTCTTTTTTGAATGCCGATTTAAAAATCTCAAAAGAGTCTGTCGGTATGTCCAGAAAGTAAACAGATACTTTGTCTGTGCCCAGCGCCGCCTCTAAACAATGAAAACGCTGTTGCAGAGTAGTATCGGATTTAATAATGCTGTCTAAATATTGATGTAAAGAGCATAATTCCTCTTGTAAACGAATGCTGTCTGTTTTGTCTTTCAGTCCTTTCTTGGAAGAACCGGAATGACAAGAGTAAAATAGTATTAAAGATATAAAGAGTAAATATTTCATAGGCTTGATACTCAAAAAAGGACTATACTTGGCTATTAAAGTACAACAAAATGATTTTGATTCCAATGTAGAATGCAAGGTAACCCAATTTATCAGCAGCTTTACTCATACCTAACAGTGAAACTCCTTCAGTTGTGGCAAAGCAATATTGTGAAAGAGTGTCCACAGAATACTCTTTATTGTAATAGCTGCATATCATGGATAGACACGCTATGCCACATTGCATGGAATCTTTTTGTTTACATAAGTGAAAACTACTCATAGTTCAGCTATATTATAATCTCTCACTATCAATCCCAAATCTGCTCTGCCTAATCTTTAAATTCTTTCCAAAGCGATAAGAAAGAGATACTTTCAGTACACGGTATGGAGAGCTCTCAAATGTATGTGTCGCATCTTGGTTGAAAATAACCGATTTAGCTGGTGATGCCAGCATATTCTGACACTCTACCCCCACAGACAGACGCTTATCAAGAAGTAAATATTTCAATCCTAAATCGACTCTGTATCTGGACTTACTTTCACCCACAATATCTTTTTCTTTTGACTGATATTGACCCCAAAGAGTAGCCATTAAGGTCTTGGGACGGTTAAGATAGACGTTATTATTGATGTAGATAAATATGGAGGTATTGGTCGTCTTTTTAAAATCATAGCCAGCCACCGGACGGGAAATGATGGTATAAACACTTCCCTCTATACTACTGTCAAGCCAAGATAACCGATCGAAATAATATGACGCATCTATACTGTACATCTGTTTCTTCATGATATTGTCGGAGGTGATAGTTGTCAGTTTGTGCCTGTCATCCATAGTTATGTAAGAGGCTACCACATGATTTTTCCACATGGCGCTCGCAGAAACAGAAAAATCTCCTTGTGTGTAACCCAATTCTGCTGTATATGATTTTTCCGGCAACAGATTAGGATTTCCTTCTGTTTTGGTGTAAGCATCCGTATAGGTGACAAAAGGATTGATGTCTACATAGCTGGGACGGTTTATTCTGCTCGACATACTTAGATAGAAGGTCTTGTCTTCGTTTAAATTGTAATTGAGATAAGCAGTTGGGAATAGATCGAATTGATGTTTTACGGTGCGTTGACTCATCTTGATTGAGTTACCGTCAAGTTTCCCATATTCTCCACGCACACCCAGTTTGAAGTCCCAATAATCCGAACATTTCAGCCTCAAGTCAGCATAAGCAGCCAAGATATACTCATGATAGATAAAGTGGTCATCCAGATCTTGGCCAGTACTGATTTGCTCATAACGAGTCCGATTGTCAGTCTTCGATTGTGAATAGGCCACACCATATGACACCGCACCTTTACTTATAGGCATCTTCATATCTGCCTTAGCTTGATATATTTCTATCGTGTTTTCAGGACGGTGCTTGTAACTCAAACTTTCGTCATGCAATGTATACAGGCTTACTTTGTCATTGATGGTATAGTTCAAGTAGTCAGCATTGACGCTTAACTCTCTTCCTTTCTTGCCTATATTGGCAAGTGTGTAGTGCAGATTGGCGTTATAGCGGTTATAGTTGACATTTGAATGGGTGTTTGTTTCATATTGTTTTAGTTGCCGGTTTGTTTCCTTGTGCAAAATGCTTGTTCCGGCAGTGCTGTTTGCATCAGGCTGCATATTGGTGTATGAAAATATGGCTCCTAATGATGAGTTTTCCGTAGCAAGGTATTCAAGCCCAGCTGTTGCCACAACATAATTGTTAGATTTATGAATATTATTGGTTGTATTCCACGTTTCGGAAGGATAGTCGATACCTTTCTCACTATCTGACTGCATGGTGCCAAAGCCTACTCCTGTATTCATATATGCCTCCACTTTATTCTGCTTATATTGCAGGCTGATACTCGCATCATCATACACAGATTTTCTGACAGACAATTTGTTTGCGGCATTACCTCCTATAAAATTATTTCTTTGCTTTTTCGTGACAAAATTAATCACTCCAGCACTACCTTCAGCAGAATATTTGGCAGGTGGAGTAGTCATTACTTCTATCTGCTTTAAGTTATCGGAAGACTGGGCGGTCAGATAAGCAACCAAGCCTTTCATGTCCATATTCATCTCCCTTCCGTGTCAACAGAAAGATAATCTTTCCTTTGTTAAGCATGCTAATGTCATCATCTTGCACCAATATACCAGGTGTATGTTTCAGTACATCCATAAAGTTAGTAGCGACGGTATTCAACTTGTCGGCATTAAGCACCACACGATCTATCTCTCGTCGTATAAGAGGTGTTTTTACGGTTACAACCACTTCGCCTAAAGCAATGTCTTGCCTGTTGAGCATTATAGCCACGGATATGTCTTTGTCGGCTTTCAACTGCTTTGTATAGTTAGCATAACCGATACACGAAACCTGCAAGATATATGTTCCGGAAGTTAGGTCATTCATATTGAAGCAGCCCAGCGAATCACTGATACAACCAGTTATGATATTCCCTTGGTTGTCTTTTAATACAACTGTTGCCATATCTACAGTCGCATTTTGGGTGTCTGTAACTTTGCCATATAGCCTAATTTGCGCACTGGATGTATTCGCCATAAAGACCACTATAAAAAGTATATAAAGAAACTTATCCATTGTATTTTAATTATCTGTTTTTGCATTCAATCCCGCTCGTATCGCTTTTTCATTTCCTATGCCTTTGCAATCAGATTCAGCATTCTTACTGTTCATGCCCAATTACAAATCTGTCGATGCCTATCGTTTACCCTGTAAATATAACAAAAAAAAGAATCTTATAATGATAATTTCAAATAAAAATATAGCGCTGCTTTGAATTGGCAGTATTTTAACTTTATGCTACCAAGAATAAGCTTTATACATGCAACCTATACGACAAAGACAAAAGAAAATAATACCCGGTTAAAAGCATAATACAGAGAAGTGACAGAAGCTAAAATCATGCGAGGTTGCGGTATACCGGAATGGGACAGTCAAGTATTACAGATAATAAAAGGTATGTCACGGTGGATTCCAACAGTCTATTTTCAAAGCAAAGGCGAATACTGCAACTTTGTTTGGATTATTCCTATTCTTATAAAAATGTAAATAAAAATACACTTCTACTTTCTCAAGTAAAAGTGTATCGTTTCTCTTTATTTTGATAAAAAGTTTAATCTAAAGTTATCAAATAAATGAAAACAAGAATGCAACAATTTGTCACAAACAGCAACATTCAAAATTATTATCAGTAAACTCTTTTACTGAAATGTTAAACGTATAACTTATTTTATTTTGCCAAAATTTGAAGTATGATAATAGAGCAGGGAGAGAAAGGGAAACGCTTTGTCCTGCGCATCAACGGGAAGAACATCCTCAACAGGTTCAAGGAGCAGTTCGAGAGGCTGCTCCGACGGATACGGCCAACGATACAGCAACCGCAACGGAAAAACAAGGGATTCAAACTGTAATGACTATAAATACTTATGTGCCAACATAAAAAATGCAGGAAATATTATTGCGCTTCCTACATTTTTCATATTTTTGCATTTGAAGAGAGGAAACTCCCTTCAAGACATTTTAGAATTTGAAGAAGCGTTATGCTTATCTTGTGGTTGGGAACCTAGGAAATTCGCAATTGTACACAAGGATAGCATAGTGGTTCTCACGCATATAGCGTGGGCTGCTATAACCATATCCGTGTACAAGGTTTTCCTAGGACCTCCAACCAGAACGTGGCATTGCAGTTCCACGCTTCACGTTTAAATAGAAATCTTCTAAGGGACTGGGAAGAGCATGGAGGACTCACAGTATGTATATCTTGCGGCATCCGGCTTCTTTGTCCGACTATTTCCTAAAAGAAACGGCCCGTTTCACTTGTCTTTATATTCAACCTTTGTCATTTTATTAAACGAAGTTTCATATGCCAACGATTGATATCATTAGCATTGTCAATACTTTTGCTACTGCCATAACAGCTATCGCCACTTTGATAGCTGCTTGTATGGCATATATAGCCTACCGGCAATCCTACAAACTGAAAGAAATTGCTTCTTTTGACTCGTTATTCACACAACTCATAAGCAACCAGCTTTCCTTGTTCAGCAACAACCTGAACAAGACACGAGTAAACAACCGCTTTGAAGCATGGTTGTCACGCATAAGAAGGGATGAGGATGTGTTCACGAATTTCTTCCATTTCTTTGACCGTAACACAAAGAAGTACAGCAGTATGCATCCTATTCCTCTATGCCATCTCAATGAATGTATATGGCAAAGGTTTCAAGGACAGATAAAAGATTCTGAAAACTTCAACAGATGCTTCAAATACCTTTACCATGAGATACAGACCATCCGGCAAGAGAAGTATTTAAAAGGAGAAAAGATGGAATATGCTAAAATCATACAGTGCAGTATGAATGACAATCAGCTGTTCTCATATCTGATTAACCAGATAATATTCTTCCACATGGAACATTCTAACAGAGGAGAAGAATATATAGGCTGGCTGAAAGAAAGCGGCTTCTTTGACGATATATACAAGAAAGAGAAATACCGCACGGTTATCAACCGACTGGGCTCAAGTTTGTGCCGAATATACATCAGCGATGATGTATATTCACGATATAACTAACTTAAAATAAAAGGATATGAGAGATTTAAAATCAAAATTATTCATCTGTTCCGGGCTTGTCGCATTCCTGCTGTTCGGGCAGGGATGTAGCGATGACAAGGAATCCGACATGCCCATCACTATTCCTTCTACCGAGGACACACAGCCTACGTTACAGAAAGACGGAGGCAGCACCACCCTTTCTTTCAACGCTCCTCAGGCATGGAGCGTGTTTATCACGGAAACGACAGCGACCCGTTCCGCCTCATGGCTGAAAGTGCATCCCACAAGCGGTGCTGCAGGGGATGCGACAATAACCATCACCGCAGAACCGAACGCCACCGGAGAGACAAGAACCGCCGAAGTAACCATCAGAAGCGGCAGCCAAACGGAAACGGTTACCGTCACGCAGGACTATTCCAACTTCATCACGCTTGAGCAAAGGGAGATTGTGGCAGGTTCGGAAGAACAGACCGTCACGCTTGACATCACGAGCACCATGGAATACGAAGTGCTGATACCCGACAGCGTGGACTGGATAACGGACGGAGGAAACACACGTGCCGTCACCACCCGCAGCCATACGCTTACTATCGCGGCCAACAGCAGTTATGACCCGAGGCAGACGGAAGTTGTATTCCGTGGAAAGACGGACGCTACACTGGCAGACACGGTGAAGGTGTATCAGGCCTATAAGGGTGCGATTGTGGTGGCGAAGAATGAATACGAAGTGGATGCCGTAGGCGGTGCGCTGGATTTCAAGGTGCAGACCAATCTTGATTTGGAGGTGACGGTTTCCGCCGACTGGATAAAGCAGGTGCAAGGACGTACCCGCGGACTGGTGGAAAAGGACTTGTTTTTTGACATCTCCCCCAATGAGAGCGACTCAGTCGGACGTGAGGCTACTATCACCATCAAAGGAAAGGACACGGGAATATCGCAAGACATACTGGTAAGGCAGACCGCCTACGTTCCGGTACTTGATACGGTGATTTACCGCACGGGATATACATGGGAGGAAGCACATGACAATCTGCCATTGCTCTACTATGCCCATGTGGAGCGCGAGCGACATTACACCAATGGAAAGGTCTATACGGACAGATTCGTGGATAACGGGCATCCGGCAGATGTAAAGGTTTCTATTGCAACAGAATTAGATACCTATCCTAAAAATGAACCATCTGAGGGGACTGTTATTTATGATAAGCATAATGGGTATAAAGATTCCATAACCTATAGTAGGGGAGAGATTTTTGAGAATGATAGCATACGCATTGTTCACTGTTCTGCTATTATCAGTGCTAATCCGACAGAATCTGAAACAGATATTTTTGATGGAAACAGAAACAATATTCCAGAGGAATGGAACAATTACGTTGTCAGCAAATTATATGACACATCGGTTAACATCACACAGAAAGTAGTTGACGGTCTTCCTTTGTCATTAAAGGCTCCAGGCTGGTATTTTCAAAACTTAACGTATGATAATATTCTACAAATTCTTCTTCCCGACGGTGTAAAACCAATATTTTCATCTTATGTTGATGTAAATCAGTATGACCAATATTTGAGCATTGATAATAAAAGAATTGATTTTACGAAATATTATCCTAATCGTGAAAACAAATATGCGACCGAAGACCTTCCTGCCACTGATTCACATGGCATTGGTAAAAGGTACATTCATGAGTGCATAGTGAATTTCCTAGGACGTAATTTCTACAGTTCCAGTATTATGGATGTTTATCAACGTAAATATGACCTTGATAGAACTTACATTTTAGGTGATTGTTTAGCTTTGTCAGACGAATATAACATTCCGAAGAACGAGCATATAGAAAGCATCCGACTACTATCCAATAAATCTATAATAGGAGTTTCTGATGTGAATTGGATAACATATACAGGTACAAATAAAAAAGAAAAATCCACTCTATACAGTGCTCCCGGACAATTTGATGCATACGAATGGGATATTCAGTTCAACATACAAAGTAATCAGGACGAGAAAGAACGGGTCGGGCATATCTATCTCAAAGATGACAAAGGCAATACAGTAAAATGTATAACTCTAACGCAACGTTATTAGGATATAGAGGAAAGGCATTCGCATATAAATTAAATTTTAAAACTTGCTTAGGATATGAGAAATTTAAAATCAAAATCAGTCATCTGCTCCGGACTTGTCGCACTCCTGCTGTTCGGGCAGGGATGCAGCGATGACAAGGAATCCGACATGCTTATCACCATTCCTTCCACCGAGGACACGCAGCCTACGTTACAGAAAGACGGAGGCAGCACCACTTTTTCTTTCAACGCTCCTCAGGCATGGAGCGTGTCCGTCACGGAAACGACAGCAACCCGTTCCGCCTCATGGCTGAAAGTGCATCCCACAAGCGGTGCTGCAGGGGATGCGACAATAACCATCACCGCAGAACCGAACGCCACCGGAGAGACAAGAACCGCCGAAGTAACCATCAGAAGCGGCAGCCAAACGGAAACGGTTACCGTCACGCAGGACTATTCCAACTTCATCACGCTTGAGCAAAGGGAGATTGTGGCAGGTTCGGAAGAACAGACCGTCACGCTTGACATCACGAGCACCATGGAATACGAAGTGCTGATACCCGACAGCGTGGACTGGATAACGGACGGAGGAAACACACGTGCCGTCACCACCCGCAGCCATACGCTTACTATCGCGGCCAACAGCAGTTATGACCCGAGGCAGACGGAAGTTGTATTCCGTGGAAAGACGGACGCTACACTGGCAGACACGGTGAAGGTGTATCAGGCCTATAAGGGTGCGATTGTGGTGGCGAAGAATGAATACGAAGTGGATGCCGTAGGCGGTGCGCTGGATTTCAAGGTGCAGACCAATCTTGATTTGGAGGTGACGGTTTCCGCCGACTGGATAAAGCAGGTGCAAGGACGTACCCGCGGACTGGTGGAAAAGGACTTGTTTTTTGACATCTCCCCCAATGAGAGCGACTCAGTCGGACGTGAGGCTACTATCACCATCAAAGGAAAGGACACGGGAATATCGCAAGACATACTGGTAAGGCAGACCGCCTACGTTCCGGTACTTGATACGGTGATTTACCGCACGGGATATACATGGGAGGAAGCACATGACAATCTGCCATTACTTTACTATGCCCATGTGGAACGGGAAAGACATTATACCAATGGGAAAGTCTATACAGACAGATTTGTGGATTTAGGACATACAGTGGAATCGTCTGCATTTATTGATCCGGTAGACTTTTTTCCAGGGAAACCGGATTGGATAGACTCTGATGTCATTTATGAAAAATATCAGCAAACCGTGAACGATAGTTTATGGGTATTTTATCATAGTACAAAAGTTCCTACATTGGCTGACATACGGCTAGGGGAGTTATTTGATGATGGATATACGGGTGCGGCACCGGGTGAATGGGATAAATATGTTGTCAGCAAGCGGTACGATGAAAATCTCAATATTCCGGAAGCGGAAGCAATCAGAGATAAATGGGAAAGGACAACCTTGCCGAACGGATGGTACTTCATAGACACCACTCATCAAAAAATACAACTTTTATATTGGGGAGAATCTTGGATTGTAAGGCCTACACTTAAGGCACGTTTTTACGACCAGTTCTTGGTTATTGACGGTAAAAGGATAGATTTTCTTGAACATCTTCCTAGACATACATGGAATCTTTATTCTGAAAATGTAGCAGCCACATCCGAACACGGAGCAGGATTGAAGTATACATTTGAATGTAAATCACGGTTTATGGGACGCAATTTCTATATAGCCGCTGAAGAAATATTTTATGAAAAGAATATGAAATAATTGCAAGTCGTTTACCGGATATGTGAATGATAAAAAACGCCGTAACTATGAGTGCGGTAATAAAATAGTATTATTTTGCTTACAATATTAATGATCAGATATGAAAAGTTTCAAGTTCAATACTTCTTGCGCAATAGTTCTTATTACGCTTTTACTGTTCGGGCAGGGATGCAGCGATGACAAGGAATCCGACATTCCTATCACCATTCCTTCTACCGAGGACACGCAGCCTACGTTACAGAAAGACGGAGGCAGCACCACTTTTTCCTTCAACGCTCCTCAGGCATGGAGCGTGTCCGTCAGGGAAACGACAGCAACCCGTTCCGCCTCATGGCTGAAAGTGCATCCGACAAGCGGTGCTGCAGGGGATGCGACAATAACCATTACTGCAGAACCGAACGTCACCGGAGAGACAAGAACCGCCGAAGTAACCATCAGAAGCGGCAGCCAAACGGAAACGGTTACCGTCACGCAGGACTATTCCAACTTCATCACGCTTGAGCAAAGGGAGATTGTGGCAGGTTCGGAAGAACAGACCGTCACGCTTGACATCACGAGCACCATGGAATACGAAGTGCTGATACCCGACAGCGTGGACTGGATAACGGACGGAGGAAACACACGTGCCGTCACCACCCGCAGCCATACGCTTACTATCGCGGCCAACAGCAGTTATGACCCGAGGCAGACGGAAGTTGTATTCCGTGGAAAGACGGACGCTACACTGGCAGACACGGTGAAGGTGTATCAGGCCTATAAGGGTGCGATTGTGGTGGCGAAGAATGAATACGAAGTGGATGCCGTAGGCGGTGCGCTGGATTTCAAGGTGCAGACCAATCTTGATTTGGAGGTGACGGTTTCCGCCGACTGGATAAAGCAGGTGCAAGGACGTACCCGCGGACTGGTGGAAAAGGACTTGTTTTTTGACATCTCCCCCAATGAGAGCGACTCAGTCGGACGTGAGGCTACTATCACCATCAAAGGAAAGGACACGGGAATATCGCAAGACATACTGGTAAGGCAGACCGCCTACGTTCCGGTACTTGATACGGTGATTTACCGCACGGGATATACATGGGAGGAAGCACATGACAATCTGCCATTACTTTACTATGCCCATGTGGAACGGGAAAGACATTATACTAATGGGAAAGTCTATACAGATAGATTTGTGGATAATGGGCATCCGGTAGAGCTGATAAGCAGTCTGACATGTCGTTTTGACTTTAGCGCCGATGCTTATCAGGTTGAAGGTGAATGTCAATTTGATGATGGAGATAGAGCCGTTTTCCACAAAGGGGAAAGGTATGGCGAACCAAATGATAGTATTCATACAACTTCTTCTATCGTAGAAGTCACTTTCCCAAATAATATCACATTCGAAGAGCAATGGCATTCCGCACCGGACGGAGACACGTACCCAGGGAAATGGGACTCTTATGTGGAGGACAAGTTGTATGCTGAAAATACCTATCTGCACATTCCTATCGAGGAGAATCCTGCCACACCATTGTATGAAAAGACTAGCCTTCCCAGCGGATGGTATTTTAATGGTTTTACGGAGAAAGCAGATTTTTCAGGGTTTTATTATAACGAACCATATAGACGTTCTTCACTTTATAATTCATTCTTGCATATTAGATGCTACGACCAGTTTTTAGTAATCGACGGCTTACGAATAAGTTTCCTGGCTTATCTCCCACAGCGGGAGTTTAATTGGCTTATTGATGACTTACCTGCTACCGAAAAGTATAGTGTCGGAAAGAGATATACCCGTGAAACTCGTGTGAATTTTTTAGGTCGCAATTTCTACGCCGCATACATTATAGATGTGCATCAACTGCAATTAGACCCTAATAAAATCTATTATTTATTAGATGATGGTTTACCCGAATCGATGCATTTTAGTTTCCTAGGCAATACAAAAGATTGCTATGTAGTTTCCAACAAACATCCGATTGTTATTTCTAGTACAGACTGGATAACCATTAGTATAGAAAAAATGGAGAAAATCAATAAGGGAGCTTCGTTGGATTTCTATAAATGGGGAATCAACTGTAGTGTGTCTGAAAATAGAACTAACAAGGAACGGATGGGTTTTATTTACATACAAGATGAAAAAGGCGAAATTAAGCACACAATCAAAATCGACCAAGATTAATTTTGCTAAAATCATTATTAAGTGAAAACAATATATAATGATTTAGACAATGCCAACCAAAAAGAAATCTCTTTTTGGTTGGCATTGTAGCTTTTTGTATTTTTTACGCAGAAAAGAAAATATACTGGAAGATAAAAGAGAAAACGCCTTATTTTGTTTCGTTTTTATAATTACAAATATTTGTTTCTATTTTCTTCTAAACATGCTATTTGTATGCAAATTGCATGTTTTATTAGTCAAATTTTTCTATTTTTAAAATCTCTAAAATAAAGATAATTAGATGGCTATAGAATATATAAAGAGTTTTAGTATATTAACGTTACGATAAAACATCTTGTTGCTGAACATAAGCGTATGCTCGGTGAGTTTGTATGTCTGATTACCGATAACTATATGACTATCCTGCAAATGGTAGTCGAACACTTCTATCAATCTCAAAATTTTAAAGTCTGTATCGATTGCGTAGTATTCTACCTGCTTCTTGCCAAAGCATAATGCTGCGCCGGCTGCATCGATTATATTCTCTTCCGGTTTAAACTGATGAATCCATACGCTCTTGTCCAAGACAGATGATTCATTATCTTCTGAACACCCACCCAAAAACATAATCGCCCCAAGGGTTATCAGAAATAATGTTAATGATTTTACATTCATGATTTTAACTTCTTTGATTTTAAAACGCTACAAAATTAAGCAACTGCGTTATCAGCCGCAAGTCATCATGTATCAAGACGGAAAAAAATGGTATTGAACCGTTTGTATTCGATATTAAAACAATTTAAGGCACTTCACTTCAAAGTATCATCGCATCAAAAAGGAAATTTAACAGCTTGAAAATTGGATATTCGGGAAAAATCCTCAGAAAAATAAACAATCCGATAAGACGATAAATATATCGTGTATACAGAGATTAATCCGGTTTATTTTGAATGTGTTGTTGCTGATGGTAGCTATTACCGCTATTTTGGCATGCACCACCAAAGATACGGATATATATTTGTCCTTACGCTTTCTGTTTTATTTTCAGTAAAACTGCTCATTCTTTATAAGTATATTCCTATCGGATTACTTTCATGATTTCCTGATCCAGAAATACTCTGTGATGCCCAACCATGTTGTTCCAGAACATTTTCACTGCATATTATAAGTGAACTAACGTGGAACTGATAAGCAAAGCTGTTTTTGTAATATAATAAAATTACATTTTGTTTAGTCGGAATTTATAAAATATCATGAAAGATAAACAGTTTTCAGTGAGTTCCTATAATCAAAGGTAAATCAAAACCTTTTTGTCACGGGCGTTCCGGCTTCGCTTTCCATGAGTATTTTCCTTGCGACAAGTCGCGGAAAATACACATGGAAACAAACGCCCGGACAATGGTTTTGATTTTTGGAAAGATTATAGGGACTCACTGCGACCGACGCGACGCATAACCGTGTTACTGATAAAAGCGAAGGAGGTATACTTTATACTTCTATAAAATCCAGTCTGAATAACGGAATACACAAGCCTGACAATATATTGTGAGAAAAATGCGGACCCCATGAAAAGTAAGGGACTTCAGCTCCCTCTGCTCTGCATGATTTGAAGGCCGGCAATTTCCAGCCTTTGTGCTTCCGTCTTCTTGTCTACATTCTTGTATGAACCTCTTGCTGCGTGCTATGCCAGGCATCTCTCCACTTTTTCCATATCCCGCATAATGGACTGGTCAAGAACCTTGGCATAGTGTCTTGTCATATTAAGGTTGGCATGACCAAGAATTTTAGCTACGTTTTCCATTGAGACATCATTGGCCAAAAAGACGACTGTCGCTGCGGTATGCCGGGCTACATGTGTGGTCAGGCGCTTCTTGATATGACAAATGTCAGCTATTTCTTTCAGATAGGCATTGGCTTTCTGATTACTCAGCACAGGCAACAGCAGATGCTGCTTGTTGGAAGCGGCATAACTTTCGTACTTGTCAAGAATTTCCTTGGCGGCGCTTAACAGGGGAATATTGCACATCTCCTTGGTCTTTTGTCGCGGCTTGCGAATCCAGAGTTTTCCTTGTGCGTCTTTCACCAGATGGTCAGCCGTAAGTTGGGACACATCCACAAATGCCAAACCGGTGAAGCAGCAGAAGACAAAGACATCCCTTACCTGCTCCAAACGCGGTATGTCAAATTCCTTGTTTCGGATGGTGCTCAGTTCCTCATTGGAAAGGAAACCGACTTCAACCTCGTTCTCCTTGAAGTGCAATCCGTAGAAAGGGTCTCTCTTTATCCATTCATTGCCTATCGCAATTCTGATTACTTTTCGGAAATTCTTAATATGCTTCAATGCGGAATTGTTCTGGCAGTTTTTCTCCGTTTTAAGGAAAAACTCAAAGTTGCGTACAAATTCCTGGTCTATTTCCTGAAGCGCAATATCCTCTTTGCCATATTGGGAACGTAGATACTGTCCCATGTACAAAAGGGAAGTGTCAAATTTACGTATGGTACCTTCCACATATTCCTTGCCGACCAGAGCACGGCATTTGTCATTGTGTTCTTTGAATACTTCCAACAACATTTTCTGATCCTTTCCATAATAGCGTTCGAGTATTGCGGATGCCGATATTGGTTGTCGTGCTTCCAGTTCAAGGTCACGCTGGATTTGTAGAATCTTCAGACGTACGGCGTCAAGGAAACTGTTCAATTCCTTGGATTCCCGATCCTTTCCTTTGGAACAGCCTTTAGCCTGACACCATTTGTCAACCGGAACACTCCGCTTGATCCTGATCTCTACAGACTGTCTGTTGACCGTTATTCTTACACAAATAGGGGCTTCACCGTTTCTTAGCAGTTTCGTCTTTTTGATAAAGAACAAAACGTTCATTGTCTCTCGTTGAACCTTTGTCATAAATACATCAATTTAGATTTTGCAAAAATACATTCCAAACTCAAATGTCAAGCTTAGCAAAATCTTGAAAAACAATGAAATATGATATAAAAAGTGGGCTTTTTCTTCTTTCAAAAAAAGTCCCACGAATAAGCCTGAACTTATTTCGGTATATTTCTATATTTTGTAGGAATTCATAAAAGAAAAAGCTCCAAAAATCATTGATTTTCAGAGCTTTTCTTCAATTTAC
>ERZ1673736.936-NODE-936-length-42700-cov-12.068050_pt1 | contig 42700 bp, 29 predicted proteins | sample MGYA00580212_ERZ1673736 | MGnify/ENA primary metagenome ERZ1673736 (study PRJEB41218, sample SAMN15661752) | gut metagenome | host: Homo sapiens | place: Canada: London | collected 2015-08-20/2019-03-30 | study: EMG produced TPA metagenomics assembly of...
CCTTTGTTAACCTTAAATCTAATACTATGAAAAACACAGTGCAAAGATACGGACTTCTGGGATATCTGCAAATAAAACAAATAAAAAAGAGTGTTTTATAACATGTTTTAGTAAAAGTATTGTTTTTGTTAAGGCTTACTAAGGATTTGAGTCCCCCCAGTACTTGTTTTCTAAAAAAGAATTATCTTTGCATGGCTGCGAAAATAGCTGCACTTTTGCATATTAATAAATTTATAAAGAACAACTACTGTGAGCGAAGAAGATATTGTCCTTACCCCGATGATGAAACAGTTCTTGGACCTGAAAGCCAAGCATCCTGATGCCGTTATGCTGTTTCGTTGCGGCGACTTCTATGAAACTTATTCTACTGATGCTGTTGTTGCAGCCGAAATCCTGGGAATTACCCTGACTAAGCGTGCCAATGGTAAAGGAAAGACTGTTGAAATGGCGGGATTCCCTCATCATGCACTGGATACGTATCTGCCTAAACTGGTACGTGCCGGGAAGCGTGTAGCCATCTGTGACCAGTTGGAAGACCCGAAAATGACTAAGAAACTGGTGAAGCGGGGTATTACGGAACTGGTAACTCCCGGTGTTTCCATCAATGATAATATACTGAATTACCGGGAGAATAACTTCCTGGCAGCCGTACATTTTGGTAAGGGAACGTGCGGTGTGGCATTTCTCGATATATCTACGGGTGAGTTTCTTACAGCAGAAGGGCCTTTTGACTATGTAGACAAGCTATTGAATAACTTTGCGCCCAAAGAAGTACTTTTTGAACGTGGTAAGCGGGGGATGTTCGAGGGAAATTTCGGAAGTAAGTTCTTTACTTTCGAACTGGACGACTGGGTATTTACAGAGACCACCGCCCGGGAGAAACTTCTGAAGCATTTTGAAACGAAGAATCTGAAAGGTTTTGGTGTAGAGCATCTCAAGAATGGTATCATCGCTTCGGGAGCCATCCTGCAATATCTCATCATGACGCAGCATACCCAAATCGGGCATATCACTTCTTTGGCACGTATTGAAGAAGATAAATACGTCCGTCTGGATAAATTCACGGTCCGTAGCCTTGAACTGATAGGCAGCATGAATGATGGAGGCAGCAGCTTGCTGAACGTGATTGATAAAACGATCAGCCCGATGGGAGCCCGCTTGCTGAAACGTTGGTTGGTGTTTCCACTGAAAGATGTATTGCCTATTAATGAACGCCTGAATGTAGTGGAATACTTCTTCCGCCAACCGGATTTCAAAGAATTGATTGAAGAACAATTGCATCTGATAGGTGATTTGGAACGTATTATTTCCAAAGTTGCTGTAGGGCGTGTTTCTCCGCGTGAAGTAGTTGCGTTGAAGGTGGCTTTGCAAGCTATCGAACCTATTAAAGAAGCCTGTATGGAGGCGGATAATGCCAGCCTGAACCGTATCGGCGAACAACTGAATATCTGTAAGTCCATTCGTGACCGCATTGAGAAAGAAATTAATAATGATCCTCCGTTGCTGATAAACAAAGGTGGTGTTATGAAGTCAGGCGTCAATGCCGAATTGGATGAATTACGCCAGATAGCTTATTCCGGTAAAGATTATCTGCTACAGATACAGCAACGGGAAAGTGAACTGACTGAAATTCCCAGTCTGAAAATCGGTTACAACAATGTATTCGGTTACTATATTGAAGTGCGCAATACACATAAGGATAAGGTACCACAGGAGTGGATACGTAAACAGACCTTGGCCAATGCCGAACGTTACATTACACAAGAGCTGAAAGAGTACGAAGAGAAAATTCTCGGCGCCGAAGATAAGATATTGATACTGGAAACCCAGCTCTACATGGAATTGGTGCAGGCTCTAAGTGAGTTTATTCCTGCCATTCAGGTGAATGCAAACCAGATCGCGCGTCTGGACTGTTTGCTGTCTTTTGCCAATGTGGCACGTGAGAATAACTATATACGTCCTGTCATCGAAGATAACGATGTTCTGGATATCCGCCAGGGACGACATCCGGTTATCGAGAAGCAACTTCCCATAGGAGAGAAGTACATTGCCAATGATGTGGTGCTGGATAGTAGCTCGCAACAGATCATCATCATTACCGGTCCGAACATGGCGGGTAAGTCTGCATTGCTGAGACAGACGGCGTTGATAACGTTACTGGCGCAGATTGGCAGCTTCGTACCTGCCGAGAGTGCACATATCGGTTTGGTAGATAAGATATTTACCCGTGTAGGTGCCAGTGATAATATCTCTGTCGGAGAGTCTACTTTCATGGTGGAAATGAACGAGGCGGCTGATATTTTGAATAACCTTTCTTCGCGCAGTCTGGTGCTTTTTGACGAGTTGGGACGAGGTACATCTACGTACGACGGTATTTCTATTGCCTGGGCAATTGTAGAGCATATCCATGAACACCCTAAAGCAAAAGCACGTACGTTGTTTGCTACGCACTATCACGAGTTGAACGAGATGGAGAAAAGCTTCAAGCGTATCAAGAACTACAATGTTTCCGTTAAGGAGGTGGATAATAAGGTCATTTTCCTGCGTAAACTGGAACGTGGCGGTAGTGAACACTCCTTTGGTATCCATGTGGCAAAGATGGCAGGTATGCCGAAAAGTATCGTAAAACGTGCGAATGACATTCTGAAACAGCTTGAGGCGGACAATCGTCAGCAAGGTATTGCAAGTAAACCAATGGCGGAAGTAGGAGAGACGCGTGGCGGCATGCAGCTTAGCTTTTTCCAGTTGGAAGATCCTGTGCTCTGCCAGATACGTGACGAGATTTTGAATTTGGATGTGAATAATCTGACTCCGCTGGAGGCATTGAATAAATTGAATGATATTAAGAGGATTGTAAAGGGAAAGTAAAGCTTCCCTTTTTTATTCTTATCCGGTGACGCTATTCGTTGATAGAATCCATATCTGTTAATTCTTTCTTCACACTATCCTTCTGCTGTTCCCTATATTGGCGTGGTGGCATACCGAAACGCTGGGAGAATAACTTATAGAACGTTCCGCGGTTATTGAAACCTGTCTTGTCCATAATTTCCTCAATGGTATAGTTCTTTGTCAGCAACAGTCGCTCGGCCATTGTGAGGCGATATTCTTTGATGATATCAGCAGGAGATTTGTCTGTTATAGGTTTTAATTTACGGTAGAACTGACGGGTGCTATAGCCCAGGTCACTGCTCAATAGTTCAACGGATAAGTCAGGGTTTGTGATATTCTTTTCTATGGTTTCTATCACCTTATCCAGGAATTCCTGATCTTCTTTGTGGATACAGTTCCCGTTTTCCACTTTGAATGAACTGAATATGGAACTATAATATTCTTTCAGGTCCGATTCTCTTTTAATCAATCGGTAGACTACTTTCTCTAAGTATTTTACATTGAAAGGTTTCGTCACATACACTTCTGCACCAGCCTCAATGCCTTTCACCTGATCGTCTTCGTGATGAAGGGCAGACAGTAGAATGAGTGGAATATGGCTCCATAACTTGTTTTGCTTGATTTTCTGGGCAAAGGAAAGCCCGTCTATTTCAGGCATCATCACATCTGAAATAATCAGATCCGGCTGCTTCAGTTCCAGGCTGGCCAAAGCTTCTGCAGCGTTATTGAAAGATAATACATTGTATTTATCTACAAATATTTCCGAGACGAACCATAACATAGAAGGATCGTCGTCAATGATCATAACCGTGTGCTTGGAAGTGTCAAAATTAACAGTGGTCTGTTCCAGTTCCATGGGCTCCGTATTTGTATTCAGAGGTCCTGTTGCATACACTTTTTGGGGTGTTTCTGCTTCCTGTGTAGTGGGCGATAGTTCCGGTAAAGTGACTGTAAATGTAGTTATCTCATTCTGAATACTGCTAACATTGATTTCACCGTTCAACAGAGTAACCATATTCTTACAAATAGCCAATCCCAGCCCATTCCGTGAATTCTTGCCATTCATTTCAAAAGAATCCAATATCTTATAGCGATCGAATATCTTTGCAAGATTCTCTTTCGCTATCCCCTTTCCTGAGTTGGATATATTAAGGATTAGAAGCTGGTTTTCTACTTTCAGACCGATGGTGATATTCCCTTCTTCCGGAGTATATTTGAAAGCATTTGAGATCAGGTTATTAACGATCTTATTGAAACAACTGATATCCGTGTTCCATTCGATGTCCGGTTCAATATCCAACCGATAGTTCAGATTCTTATTTTCAGCCAATTCACAGAAGGATTCCGCTATGTTCTGGAGTTTGTCCGATACGGATAATCTTTGGATAGAAAGCACCTTATGACCGGTTTCCAGCCTGCGGAATTCCAGCAGTTCCAGAATCAAGCCATTCAGTTTTTCTGTATTCTGCTGTATCATCTTCCCGTATTTGCGGATGTACGAATCAGATTGCGGGTAGGCAAGTATCTTTTCGCACGGACCATAAATCAGCGTCAGTGGCGTACAGAATTCATGAGTGATGTTGGTAAAGAAGCGCAGCTTGGACTCATAGACTTCTTCTTTCTTTTCCCGGTTCAATTTCTCAATCATGCGGTGCTGCTTCCGGCGGTATTGATGAACTATCCTGTAAACAGCAAGAATGCAGAACAAAGCGATTAATATGAAATAGAGAATATATGCCCAATTACTTAAATACCAGGGAGGAGTAATCTGAATCAGAAGTTTCTGCGGTTCGCACTCTTTTCCATTCATGTTATTCTTGTATTTCACTAACAAAGTATATTGTCCGGGTGCAAGATTGGAGAAGATGGCGCTGGCTGATGTTCCACTTTCTATCCACTGGCTGCTTACTTCGTCCAATTTGTAAGAATAAGAGTAATTGTTACCATTTATATAATCTATTGCCATAAAGTCGATGCAGAAGAAGTTCCGGCTATAATCCAGCTGAAGTATCTTCTTTCCTTTTTTGTCGTGGAGAAAATCATGAATATTGTATTCTTTTCCGAAGATAGATAATCCCTTCAGGTTTATTTGAGGCATATAGTCTGCCATAATATAAGTATTAGGCTTGACGGTAACAAATCCGTTTGTCCCTCCGAAGAATAAAGTTTCGGTCCGCGAGTCTTTATAGAAAGCTCCATCACTGAATTCAGTGACTTCCAGTCCGTTTTCCCGGTCGTAAGTCTGCCCGGTATTGGTTTTAGGATTGAACCTTACCAGTCCTTGATTCGTGCTGATCCAAAGGTTATTTTGCTGGTCTTCCAAAATGCCATGTACTGTGTTGTTTGAGAAAAGGTCAGCCCTGTCATGATAATGTGAGTAATCTTCATTGAAGTGAAGTAGTCCGGAACTGGTTCCCAGCCAATATCCTTTCTCATTTTTATAAATGGCGAAAATATCATTGGCCGTCTGACTGTTCACTACATTATCAAACCTGTATGGAGTTAGCTGTTCGGTTTCGACATTGAGCCGGTAGGCTCCATAGCCACGATTACCGAACCAAAGGATAGAATCATTCTCCTGGAAGGAGGTAAAGAAATAATTGGAAGCCATACGCCCGTCATCCAGAACAATTCTGGTAGCCGATTTAACGGAAGGAGAGCTACCGGCTTTATCCAAAATAACTTTTACGATACCTTCACCTACAGTGGATACCCATAAAGTGGTATCATTTAATTCGTTGATGGAGTGTACATATTTCACCTTCTTTCCATCGGCTATCACTGTAAACGCTTTCAGCTGTTTATTCTGGTATGAATAGTAGTTAAGCCCGTTTTCCGTTCCAATCCATAGCCTGTTCGCAGAACCGGGGGCAAAGCAATAGACGGTGTTGTCGGTTAAGGTACTGTTGCTGATGGAGATCCGGTCGAAAGAAACTGCTGCATTGGTTTCCGGAGAATAATTCCTGATACGCAATATACCTCCTCCTTTGGTTCCTATCCATAAGGTTTGTTCCTCGTCGTAGTAAACGGTACGTACGGGGTTGTTTATCTGGTATACAGGAGTATCCAGCAGTGTATTGGTAATGGAGAAAGTATCATTGAAATACATGTATACCCCTTGTCCGTCTGTTCCTATCCAAACAATATCCTGATATTTGTCCTTCATCAGACAGAAGATGCCGGAATGGATTTCTGTATATTGCATCTGGTATTTTATTTTCTGATCGGACATATATTTCAATACGATCAATCCGCTGCTTTTGAAGCCAATGTAATAGTCGTTTTGTTGTTTGATGATGGAAGAAACTTCTCCGCGTGTTTCGACTTCTGCTTTGAGATCTGCAATAAAGTATTGCTGTTGATTTCCGAAGTCATATTCATAGAGTGAGTAGGTCTTATCGATGAAATAGACCAGGTCTTCTTCTGCGAATGCCCATAATAACTGTTCGGAATGTTTGAAAAGATTGTTGGGGGTGAGGGCTATCTCTTCTTTATTCTTGATTATCTGATAGCTGCGGGTGTCATTATTCGAAGTGAATACCCATAGAATATTGTTTTTGTCGATGATAGTGGATAATACGTGTCCGAATGCTATTTGAGGTACTTCCAACTTTTGGAAGAGTTGTTTTTCCGGTTGATAGTAATAGATATATCCGTCGTCTTTTACAATGAAAAGGTCATTATCCCTGCTTTTTGCCATATAGTTCTTGTCTTTGAACTCCGTAAAGCTTTTGGATGTCTGGAGTTTAGTATCCAGACGGTCCAGTCCATAGTTGGTCTGTATCCATAATACATCCTTTTCAGTCTCCATGATGTCGTTAATCAGGTTTCCGGATAATGGGGCTTTCGTCGGGTTGACAGGATTATATACATGGATATTGGTGCCGTCGAAAATATTCAGACCATCACATGAACCGATCCAGATGACTCCCTGATGATCCTGGTAAAGGGATAAGATAGCACTGTTGGATAAGCCGTTTTTGTTTGAAAATTGCCGTAGACTGTATGCATGAATCAAATGCGGAAAGCAGCATAAGATGCAGATAAGCAGTGAAACTTGAGGGAAGTAGTGTTTGTTTTTCATATCTGTATATCGGACTAATTAGGTATTGCAAAGATAGAGAATTATGGTAGGATATGGTTGGGAAGCATAGAAAAAAGAGTAATACTTTTCTGACTTTTTTGTGCGTTTTACAGCCATAGCCATGTAATTACACTTTTATGGCATAAATATAGGTATGCTTTTAGGTAAGTGCCGCTATTTTTGCGATTGATAAATATCTGTATTATTCACAATAGAATATTTTACTATGAAATTACCAGTTATCCTATTAGCATCTGCGCTGCTTTGTTCAGGTAGTATGCATGCACAGAGTGCAAAACCGGAGAAAAAAGCGAAAGCTTATATGGTGGCAGATGCCCACCTGGATACTCAATGGAATTGGGATGTCCAAACCACCATCAAAGAGTATGTTTGGAATACCTTGTCCCGTAATCTGTTTTTGTTGAAGAAGTATCCCGATTATATCTTCAATTTTGAAGGAGGTGTCAAATATGCTTGGATGAAAGAATACTTTCCCAGTGAATATGAGCAACTCAAAGCATTTGTGCGTTCAGGTCGCTGGCATATCAGTGGCAGTAGTTGGGAAGCATCGGATGTGCTGGTACCCTCTGTTGAGTCTTCCATTCGTAACATCCTGCTTGGACAGGAATATTACAGAAAAGAGTTCGGGACAGAAAGCACGGATATTTTCTTACCCGACTGTTTTGGCTTTGGCTGGACGCTGCCTACTATTGCCAAACATTGCGGTCTCATCGGCTTTTCTTCACAGAAACTCGACTGGCGTAACCATCCTTTTTATGGAGAGAGCAAACATCCTTTTATGCTTGGATTGTGGAAGGGGATTGACGGTTCTTCTATTATGCTTGCTCATGGCTATGATTATGGTAAGCGCTGGAATAACATTGACCTGTCGGAAGATAAAGAATTGCTGGGACTGACTAAGCGCACTCCATTGAATACGGTTTATCGCTATTATGGTACGGGTGATACGGGTGGTTCTCCCTCAATAGGCTCTGTCAGTTCTGTAGAAAAAGGTATCAAGGGGAACGGACCGTTAGAAATAATCAGCGCAACGAGTGATCAGTTATTCAAGGATTATCTTCCTTATGAAAAACATTCGGAATTGCCCGTTTTCAACGGTGAATTGCTGATGGATGTACATGGAACCGGATGTTATACTTCACAAGCTGCCATGAAGCTTTATAACCGTCAGAATGAACTTTTGGGAGATGCTGCCGAAAGAGCGGCCGTAGCAGCGGATTGGTTGGGTATAGCCGGTTATCCGGGTGAAAGTCTGACAGAAGCATGGAAGCGTTTCATTTTCCACCAATTCCATGATGACCTTACCGGTACCAGTATCCCACGTGCTTATGAGTTTTCGTGGAATGATGAATTGCTTTCATTAAAACAATTTTCAGGTGTCCTGACAGCTTCGGTAGGGGCTGTTTCTGAGAAAATGGATACTCGCGTCAAGGGTATTCCGGTTGTGTTCTACAATGCACTCGGATTTCCGGTTACGGATGTAGCGGAGGTAGCGATTGAAGCTCCCAAATTTCCTAAAGGTGTCAGTGTTTATAATGCGGAAGGCAAGCAAGTAGCTTCCCAATTACTTTCTTACCGGAATGGAACTGTGCATTTATTGATAGAAGCAACTGTACCTGCTACAGGATATGCCGTGTATGATGTCCGACTTTCCGGAAGCCAGAAGCAGGCAGATTCTTTTGTTTCAGAAACAACAGTGGAGAACTCTGTCTATAAAATCTCATTGGATAAGCAGGGAGATATAATCTCGCTTTACGATAAGAAAAATAATAAAGAACTTGTAAAGGACGGCAAATCTATTCGTCTGGCTCTTTTTACTGAGAATGAATCATATAATTGGCCAGCTTGGGAGATTCTGAAAAAGACTATTGACCGTGCACCTGTTTCTATTACTGAAGACGTGAAAATGAATCTGTGTGAGAATGGTGCCCTGCGCAAGACTTTGTGTATAGAAAAGCGCCATGGCAAATCGTTGTTCCGCCAGTATATCCGGCTTTACGAGGGAGAATTGGCTGACCGTATAGACTTTTACAATGAGATAGACTGGCGGTCGACGAATGCACTGCTGAAAGCAGAATTCCCCTTGAATGTTGATAACGAAAAGGCGACCTACGATTTGGGTATAGGCAGCGTTCAGAGAGGTAATAATATATTGACCGCTTATGAAGTATATGCCCAATATTGGGCGGATTTAACCGATAGTGACGGCAGTTATGGTGTTTCTATTATGAATGACAGTAAATATGGCTGGGATAAACCTGATAATCATACACTCCGCCTGACATTGCTTCATACACCCGAGACTAAGAACAACTATCCGTATCAGGATCGTCAGGACCTGGGATATCATACTTTCACTTATAGTTTGGTAGGGCATGCCGGCGGTTTGGACAAGGCGCAGGTCGTTAAGGAGTCTGAAGTATTGAATCAGCGTCTGAAGGCTTTTGCTGCCGAGAAACATTCCGGAACATTGGGCAAAGCCTTCTCTTTCGCATCTTCGGACAATAGTAACGTTGTCATCAAAGCTTTGAAGAAAGCGGAAAGTTCGGACGAATATGTGGTGCGTGTGTACGAAACGGGTGGCAAAGCTCCACAAAATGCAGTGCTGACATTTGCAGGAACTGTTACAAGTGCCGTTGAAGCAGATGGTACGGAGAAGAGTATAGGAAGTGCGGACTTCAGCGGTAATCAGCTGGAAGTCTCCATACAGCCCAACAGTATCAGGACCTATAAAGTCCGTTTCAATGATAATAAGAAGGAAGAATTGCGATGCGAACAACTGCCTCTCAATTATGACCGTAAATGTTTCAGCTGGAATGAATTCCGTTGGGAGGCTAATTTCGAAGCCGGTTATTCTTATGCCGCTGAATTAATACCTGCCGATATAACTGTTAATCGTGTTCCTTTCCATCTGGAAACAAAAGAAGAAATGAATGGCATGTTATGTAGCGGAAATACCTTGCAACTGCCTGCCGGACATTCCTATAACCGTTTGTATATACTGGCTGCTGCGGCAACTGCTGAAGAAGATGTTAGAGGCGTATTCCAGGCAGGGAAGAATTTGCAGGAGATTGTCGTTCCTTCTTATACCGGTTTCGTCGGACAATGGGGGCATACGGGCCATACACAAGGCTATTTGAAAGATGCAGAAGTGGCCTATGTCGGTACGCACCGCCATTCCGCTGAGGGAGATCATGCTTATGAATTTACTTATATGTTCAAGTTTGCCATTGACATCCCTACTAAAGCAACTGAGGTTATCCTGCCCGATAATAAAGATATTGTTATTTTTGCTGCTACATTGGTTGAAGAACCATATACACCTGTTAAAGCACTATCTACTTTATTCCATACTGCCAATGAAGAAGATGCCAGCTTGCAGAAGACAGCAGAACTGAAGATCAATCTGTTGAAACCGGAACATATCGTTGCTTGGTCGGGATATACCAACGACAATGAGAAACCTGCATTTCTCATTGATGGAAACGAGAATACTAAATGGTGCGATACCTCTATGCTTCCTAACTATATTGATTTTGATTTGGGAATGGAAAAGGAAATAAGCGGTTGGAAGATGGTGAATGCTGCTCAGGAAAGCTATTCTTATATCACTGGCAGCTGCTTCTTGCAAGGCCGGAATAACCCGAATGAAGCATGGCGCACATTGGACTTTGTAACCGGAAACAAGCAGAATGTTATCAACCGTTCTTTGGGTAAGACTGAGAAGGTACGCTATCTGCGTCTGTTGGTTACTCAACCGGTACAGGCCGCTAATGGCAAGGACACACGTATTTATGAGTTTGCAGTTTTTTAATAAGTATATAACATTATATCAATAACGAGAATATTATGAAAAGTCTTTTTGTTCTAGCTTCAGCTTTTTTCATAGCGGCAGAAGTAAATGCTCAGCAACTGACAACGGAAACTCCGTTAGTCGATAAAGCCTTTACACTTGCCACTAAGACATTATATAAAAATGCTCCTGACAGTTTGATTAAAGCCGGAGGGCAATATGGCGGTGAGTGGACACGTGATGTTTCCATCAATGCTTGGAATGCTGCCAGTCTACTTATACCGGAGAAAACCGCTTATTCTCTCTGGAGTGTTACAATCGATGACCGGAAGTTGATAGGACATCAATACTGGGATCAGATTATCTGGGTTATGGCTGCCTATGATTTCTATCTGAAAAACAACGATCTTAACTTTCTGAAACAAGCTTATATAGCTTCTGCTAATACAATGAAGAAATTGGAGAAGGAAGCCTATGATGAGAAATACGGTCTATTCACAGGCCCTTCGGTTTTCAACGACGGTATTGCCGGATATGAAGAGCCCATCTACGAACCTACCAATAAATCTTCTTATGTGTTGGACCATCCAGGATCAAAGACTATCAAGTGTTTGAGCACAAATTGTATTTATTTTCGAGCATATGAGTTGTTGGCTGATATGGCACGAGTGTTAGGAGATAAGAAGAATATTAAGGAATATAAGCAAAAGGCCTCTATTCAAAAGGAAAATATACGTAAATATCTCTATGATAAGAAACAGAACCGTTTGAACTATCTGATTGATGGAAATGGCAAAGTGCATGCTTATCAGGAAGGATTGGGTATTTCTTTAGCTATTTTGTTCCAGGTTGTGACTCCTCAGGAAGCAAAAAAAATCATCAACGGAGTTTATATGGGAAAATACGGTTTGCCTTCCATTTATCCAGCATTTAAACGTTTCTCAAAGGAGCATCCCGGTCGCCATAATCAGATTGTGTGGCCATTTGTCAATGGCTTTTGGGCGGATGCCTGTAGCAAGAGTGGACGAGATGACATCTTCATGAAGGAGATGATGAATCTTGCTGATTTAGCCATCAATAAGGGTAATAACTGCTTTTATGAAATATATAATGAGGATACGGGCAAGGTTGATGGAGGCTGGCAGCAGGGTGGCCAATGGAATTCTGTATATGATCAGACTTGGTCGGCTACGGGGTATATAAACATGGTTTTCAGTGGTTTGCTTGGTATGTCATTTTCAACTTCGGGGGTAACTTTTGCACCCAACTTTAAGTTGATGAAAGATTTGGGTTTTAAAGAACTTAAAGACTTGCGTTATCAGATGGGGACATTGGATGTTAAGATGGTAGGAACAGGCAGTAAGCTATCCACCATGCTGGTAAATGGTGTTAAGTATAACTTAAAGAAACCCATTGTCGCTACTCAAGGCCGGACAATCATAGAATTTGTAATGGCAGAATAGGCCATTATAAATGGTCACCCTCATGCTGAGAAGCGAGGCCAACTGAGCGAAAGTGTATTTGATATTTATCCTATTATCCATTTACTGCCCGGTATAAATGAGATGATCTTTGCTGTTACGAAACAGCAAATGAATGTACTCACTGCAATACAAGGTATAGCCGCAACGGTAGGCAGTGCCAGAGTGTGTTTGAATACTGTTACCCACAACCCGAGCCAGAATATATGCATGAGATACATGCCATAGCTGAGTTTTGATGCTTCTGTTAGAATTCGTGGGGGATTTGGGCGATTGATGCATGTGAAAATAAGGAATGTACCCGTTGTAAGAAGCACACAATTGATTGTACAGAAAGCCCATCCTATTTCTATTACAGGTGTGGAAAGAATTTCTCCGGGCACAGCCTGGATATAGAATGAATAAATGGTCCATACAGCTCCGATGATCATTAGAATACCTCCTACGGTGAGACGTTTGGAACGGTTCCATGTAAGGTGAACACGTATGTAATGTGCCAATACGAGGTATCCCAGATAGCCTGAGAAATACCATAGCATGTGGTACTCATTCCAGAAACATTGCCCCCATACTTCACCACACCAGCGGTTGAGATACGGCATACACGTTGATAACAGGAATAGCCCAATGAAGAAACGTTCTTCTTTCTTTGTGGCTTTACTCAACCACGGTGATATGATGGGTATGAACAAATAAAGACTGATCAAAGGATACATAAACCATAAGTGTCCGGCCTGTGATGGGAAGTTCAGTAATATTCGCGACATATCGTTCAATGATGTCTCTCCATTGATCGCTCCCCACAACATTGGTAAGGTACTATAGAGTATCATGAAAATAAAAAATGGTGGCAGGATACGTAAGCAGCGCTGGCGGTAAAATTGCCATGTGGTCTGTTCTTTTTTCATCGGTGCAAGGAGGAAGGCGGAAACAATCATGAATAGTGGTACTGCCATGCGTGAGAAACCGTCGTAAACTGCTACCCATAGCCGGTCTGTTTCACTGGCCAAATAAGACTGAGGTCCTACCATATCTGTAGATCCGGCAGCGCCATAAAAGTTTTCGCTGGCGTGGACCAAAATGACAAGGAAACATGCGAATACGCGTACATAATCTAAAAAAACAATACGTTTCATTTTTTATTTGAGTATTTCTGTTAATAATTTTGTGTTAAAGTAATTCTCAGGGGGAGGAGATTCAAAAAACTTCTCCGGATTAACTGTTAGATTATTCAATTACAGCTGCAAAACCACCATTGCGTGCCAGACTTATAGTTAACTTATCTCCCTTTCTAAGTGTACGCTCTTTCATACGATAATCCATAGCTTGGCGGTTAGCGTTTATTCCGTCTTCAAAGGAGGTCATACGGTAGGTTTGTCCTTCTTTCAGGAAGTTCAGGTTTAGTTCAAAGTCTCGTTGTTGCTCTCTATTATTGGTCATGCCACCGATATACCATTTATCTCCTTTGCGTTTGGCTACGATAGCGTATTCGCCAACTTTGGCTTTCAGAGCAATGGTTTCATCCCAAGTTTGTGGCACTTGGGTGATGAAGCGTGTACATTCGTCATTACGGTAGTAGAGAGTTGGATTGTCTGCCATCATTTGAATTCCGCTTTCGAATATAATGAATAATCCCATCTGATAAGCGCGTGTACCGATACTGGCTGAATTGGGACGCTCGGAACGATAGATCTCCGGTTGCATACTCAGCATAGCGCCCGGAGTATAATCCATCGGGCCTACTGCATTTCTCATGAAAGGCAGATAAACGCTATTGTCCGGTTGGCATCCACCCATTTGCTCCATACCTCTTACTCCTTCATAAGAAAGGACATTGGGGTATTTGTATTCCAGACCTGCCGGTTTAAATGATCCGTGGAAATCGACGAACAGATGATGTTCGGCTGCTTCTTTGGCAACTCTTTCATAATAGTTTACCATCCATTGGTCGCTTCTGTCCATAAAATCAATTTTGACACCTTTCACACCCCATTTTTCAAATGTCTCGAACAAACCGAAGTTCTTTTCTACCGTTAACCATGTCAGCCAAAGTACAATTCCTACATTCTTTTCTTTACCGTAGCGGATAAGTTCATGAACATCCACTGTTGGATTGGGAGTATAAGGATCTCTTGTGGACATGGCCCAGCCTTCATCCATGATGATATAAGGTATTCCATAGTGGGCGGCAAAGTCAATGAAATATTTATAAGTATCCAGATTACAGCCTGCTACAAAGTCTACATCCGCTCCGTAAGGGGTGGCACCATTCCACCATTCCCAGCTTGCCAATCCCGGTTTAATCCAAGAAGTATCCTTCAATACATTTTTTTGTGCGAGCTGATAGGTCATGGTATTCTCTATTAATTGTTCGTCGTTTGTGCTGATGACAAAGTAGCGCCAGGGGAAACTGCGTTTTCCATTGGTTCGGGCAATGTAGCTTGCTTCTTTCTCTATTTTGAGGCTACGGTCTCCGTCTTCACCGAATTCCAGAGGAACTTTAGGAAATATGGAAGACATGCTGTTATCGCCATTACTTTTAAAAAACAAAGCCGGATAGTCTGTCAAATCTGATTCACTGATCAGGATTTTATATTCTTTCTGTGTATCTATAAGTACAGGTAGGAGTATCATTGGATCTGACGTTTTCCATTCATTACTTTGTATGTGGCGGTACTCTTCTTCATAAGCTGTTTTAAAACCGCCCGGTTGCTGCACATGAAGCAGATAATTCTCCGGGAAGTTTATCTGAAGAGTTTCGCTGTTCACATCGATTATTCCTTTCTTGTCTGTAATGAAACGATAGGCGACTCCGTCATTGAATGCACGGAATTCAATAGAATAATCTCCTTTGAATTTCAGTAGTAGTTGATTGTATGTGTTGGATACGATGGAATATTTTAGTGGAATTACCGGTGTAAGTGATTCGTTTATGCTTTTTCTGCTTACTTTTGTGAGTTTAGGATTGCTTCCCAATTGTTGGTTACCTACTTCCAATCGAAGAGCACATTGTTGCAGCAATATGTCGTTCCTGTACATCACGTCGTACTGAATCTTATCTGAAAGGTTAATGACTATCCGGAGGTTACCATCCGGTGATTGAAGTTCGTGTGCTTTTTGTCCGTACATGCACAGGATTGTGCAAAAACTTAGTAATAAAAATGATAGTTTTTTCATGATAATAGTCTTTGATTTCCTATTTGCAAAGGTAGCGTGTGACATGAATAATTAGTTATAGATTTGTGACATTATAGTACGTTTCCAGTCTTGTTAGATCTTTAGCGTTACTTAACACCACCAAGCAGTGCAAACTGATGAACAGTTCCAATATCAATCGCCTAAGATGTCTTACCTGCCATAACAGCTTTGCAAATTACGGACTGAAAGTATATTTTATTCTAGAAAAGAAAAATGTATTGCAACAGTTAATGCTTAAGGCATTCGTTATAACATCAAGGGACAGATATGATTACTCTATTTTAGTGCGCATATATTGTGCAGGAGTCATTCCTGAAATCTTTACAAAAGCTCGATAGAATGTGCTACGGCTATTGAAATTAGCCTCTTCGGCAATCGCGTCAACAGAAAGATAAGGTTTTTCTTTCATCAGTTTAATGGAATACTCTATTTTCAGACCATTCAGATAATCGTTGAAATTGTCAGAGCCCGCATATCTCCGCAACAGGGGGCTGAGATCATTCTTGTTGATATCGGTGACACGTATCAAGTCGTCACGCCCGAATCCGGGTTTCAAAAAAAGCTTTTGTTCGATAAGTTGGCTTTCCATCTTCATGAACTTAGCATAATTTTCATCACTATTTGTCCCCGGACCTGCCACATCTGTTTTTGTAGCGGCTGTTAATGTCTCTTCCTCAGGCAGGGATGAACCAGTTCTGATTTCTTTCGTTGTTTCATGAGTATTTCTTGTTTGTGTAAACACCTTACGCAATTCTTCACGTTGCGCCAACAGTTCATCTATCTGTTTGGCTGCGATACGGTTCCGCATCTTTGTTTTTTGCAAATTCACAAAAGTCGTCCAAAGGATGATAATGAGCAGAACCGTCAGGACACACGAGCCTGCCAACAGAAGCATACGCCGTTCGGACAAAGCGTGAGATTTGGCCAACTGCAACTCTTTTTCTTTCAGCTCGAATTTAGAAGCGTACTCTTGTGCCTTACTTTTGCTCTCGCGGGTATAAATGCTATCTTGCACCACCCAGCCACGTTGGGTGAAGACATCGGCTAAGTCAAAACGTTTCATTCCACGGCTGGCTCGCGCACGATAGTTGAGCAAAATCAGATATTCATAGCTTACGGTATCATTTGTAAAAGCAGAAATACATGTATCGCTCAGAGCTGCCGCTTCCGCATATTGATTGATATTCAGCAAATAAGGTACACTATACTGTTTGCCGATAAGAGTTTTCGAAAAGCTGGTAGATTGGTATTTCCTGAATATTTCTGTTGCCTCTTCTTTCTTACCTTCATCGTGCAACAGCACAGCCATTTTGGCATAAAGGAAGCCATATTGCTGGTCAATATATCCTGGAGGAGGTCCGGGGAGCCCGCTCATACGCTGTATGACGGTTTCACGGCGGTAACCTATTTCAATTGCTTCCGCCATCCGGTTCCGATTGATATAGAAGGACATGTATTCACCATAAATAGTCGAGAGACGAGACATTTCACGCACATCATCTGTTCCTTCCAGCAGCTTCACCGCCCGCTGGAAATACTCCTGTGCCATTTCGTCATTTGTCATACCTATGCAGACGCGTGCCATTACGGAGTACATATCTGATTCTTCTTTTTTACATGCCAGATTGCGTGCCAGATCAATACCTTCATGGCACACACCGATGCTTTCCTCATATCTGTTCTGTCTTTCCAAGATATTTGCCAGCATCGCTATAGATGAAAGTTTACGCTCCGGTACCAAACGTATTGAGTCGTTTTGCAACGTACGGCGTACACAGATTTCCTTGGCAGTTAGGTCGTGCTTGATTTCATAACACATAGCTCGCAATAGATCAATCCGAAAGGGAATGATACCGGAAGCCGGACTTTTTTCCGCTTCGTCCAACAGTCGTAAAGCGCTATCCGGATAGTTTACATAAATAGAACGGATCGTACGTTCGGTCAGCAGGCTATCGGGAACCGTGGCACTCGTACGAAAAGAATTAACCACCCAAAGGAGGAAGAATGCCAAGAAACAACTCAATTTCATTTTTATTATATTTAAAACATTGGCAAATGTAATAAACCGTCTTGATTAAGCCAAAAGATCATCTCTTCAACCTTGTAGTTTTCGCTATGTTTTCCAGTTTACACCCACATTGAGTAGGCATCATAACAAATTATATATCAACGTGTATAGACAATTTGAGATATACTAGGACAATTTGCGACATACACTCTCGAACAGTTCACTTATTTTTGCCCAGGTTAAAAAACATCCCGAGTCATTATGAAACGAAGTAAATTACCATTCTTTTCTATAAACACAGATATTGTGTTCATTATTCAAATAGTCACGACGATAATCTCATTGGTAATTGTGGTGGTGTCTATTATTTTTTTAGTGATCGGATAATGTGCGGGAATGATACGAGAACAATAAAACAACAAGAAGTAAAACAAATATTAATCAAAAAAAAGGATCAAAATGAGAATACATAATTTATGGAAAAATGTGTCTGCCTTGCTGGTGGCAGGTTGTATCTGTTGTACCATGCCGTCGTGCAACAACGACGAAGCACTGGCAACCATGCAGGTACAGCACTGAGTTCATTAGCTAATAAACGGAATGAAGCAGGCGAGGCAACCTTGAAATAACCGTTTGATATTAAATAATAAGAATAAAAGATAGATTTCATCATGGCAAAAAACAAGACAAGAATTGCAGATGCGACACGATGTCTGATGTGTTATCAGCCTATTTGTGACATAGCTTGTCAGAAAAAGGTTTTCCCGGCCGGAATTATACATGCTTTACATTTGAAGAATGAGGCTGGAGCATACTTGCGGTCAGCAGAAAATGTTTCCTGCCTTCATTGTGATGATGCAAAGTGTGAAAAAGCCTGCGCACGCGGACGGGTAGATTCTCCAATCCGAATACAGGAAATTTGCAGATATGTATCCCAAATGAAAAACATATCACGAGAGAGCACACAAGCAGAGTTGTCGGTCAACTTTTGTGGCATCAGATGTGAAAATCCGTTTTTCCTTGCTTCATCGCCAGTGGCTTCGTCGTTCGAGATGTGTTGCCATGCTTTTGATGCCGGATGGGCAGGAGTATCATATAAGACAATCAGTTTCTATCAGAGCCGGGAAGTTTCTCCCCGCTTTGATGCGCTTCCCGGAGAACATCCCTTTTCATTCTGCGGATTCAAAAATCTGGAGCAGCTGTCGCCTCATTCCGCCGAAGAGAATTTCGAGATTATCCGTCGTTTAAAGGAACGTTACCCGGAAAAGGTCATTATCGCTTCCATTATGGGTAGAAATTGCGACGAATGGACTGTCCTTGCACGCATGGCAGAAGAAGCCGGTGCAGACTTGATAGAATGCAATTTCTCTTGTCCTCAGATGGCCAAGCAGGGGTTGGGAAGCGATATCGGACAAGATCAGGATCTTATTGCGCTCTATACCCGGGCTACACGCAAAGGAAGCCGTTTACCTATCATAGCCAAGATGACACCCAACATAGGCAATATGGAACTTCCGGCAATGACTGCGATTGCCAATGGAGCAAACTCTTTGGCCGCTATCAATACGGTGAAGAGCATTACGCGCATCAATACTGAAAATTTTTCTTCCTATCCTGATATAGGCGGACAATCAGCTGTTGGAGGTTACTCCGGGCAGGCGGTGAAACCGATAGCCCTCCGTTTCATTCGTGACCTGGCCTCCTATCCACCGCTCAAAGGTATCCCTCTGTTTGGTATTGGAGGAATAACAACCTGGCAAGATGCTTTGGATTTCATTTTGCTGGGGTGTACGGCATTGCAGGTGTGCACATCAGTGATGGAATATGGTTATCGCATCATCGATCATTTGAAGGAAGGGCTTTCTATTTATATGAAACAGCACGACATCGCTTCGCTTGACGAGTTGCGCGGATTGGCTTTGCCCAACTTAGTTCAGCCGGAACAGTTAGACAGAGAACGCAAACTTCATTGCGAGATCGACAGCCGACGGTGCATACATTGCGGGCGTTGTTACATCTCGTGCCTTGACGGCGGACATCAAGCCATCGGATGGGAAAAACGTACTCCGATGATTGACAAATCGCTTTGCGTGGGTTGCGGGCTTTGTACGTTAGTCTGTCCGACCGAGGCCATTTCATTAGTAAACAGTTTATAAACAACGATTAACGCTCATTGTCCCAATAGTTGTTCCGGTCATTTCATTGGTAGTTGAGCCATGCGCATGGAAAAGCATGAAGATAATAGCACAAAGAAATAATATCATACTAACTAAAATAAGAATCAGAATGAGAATATGTAACTTATGGAGAAATGTGTCTGTCTTGCTGGTGGCAGGTTGTATCTGTTGCGCCATGCCGTCGTGCAGCGATGATGATGCACCGGCAGTCATTGAAGCCGCACAGCCGTGTGCATCCGCTTACGAACTGAATGAAGTGGGTGATGTCGCCTTGGAATTTGAAGTAATCCCCGAAAACGCCCAAGTGAACGAGGTAAAAATCATAGGAGAAAACAGAGCGTTCGAGGCGCAAGGCTTCACATCCAAAGGAGGAGGCAAATGGCTGTTGAATGCCAGGGTAACCGACTTCACGCAGATCAAGCAGGAGAATACAGTCATTCTATCCGTTAGACAGACCGGCGGAGCTGCCAGTGAAGTTGAGCTTGTCGTAACCGACCCGTACACTATAGAAAACAAGTTCACCCTTGCCAATCCCAAAGGATTCAACTACTACAGTGCTGATAAGGAAAACCTGTATGAAACCGGTCTGCCGGTAGTCATCGCAGCAGAGAAACAGGAAGACCTTGCCTTGATCGACAGCAAAAACATCAAGGTGGTTGACGGAGCAGTGTCCCATAAAGTGGGAGCCGTCCACTTCAATATAATTCCCATGACGGAAGAAACCGGCTTTACGCTGAATGTGAACCCCGAGAAGCTGGAAGAGGTACAGGAAGCCATCCCGACATACAGTACGTTAGACTTCAACGTGCAGCTGACCTCCAAGAACAGCCGAGTAGCCAGCCTGCCACTGACAGTTACCGCCTGTGCACCGCAGGCAACCGTGGAAGATGATGCGCTGACCTTGTCGCGATCCGACTTGGGCAACCCTGACTTTGAAAAAGGCTTCGACATTGATGTAACCCATAAACTCAGACAAATGGGCATATTGGAAAAGAGTGGATTCAAAGTAAAAAGTCTTGGTCTGTTGGACGAAAACGGGAAATCGGTGGACGATGGGCCTTTCATCGAGACACAGCTCGAAATCATGGATGCCGAAGGCAACACCAAATGCAGTGTGAGCCTGACAGGAGATGCCCGATACAACTATGTCCCGGGCACCTACTACTACGTACTGCGTTGCCGCCAGCCGTGGGAATACAATGGCAAGACATACAATCCTTCTTGTGCCAATCTGAAATTCAAAATCGTAATTAAATAAACAGACGGGCAGGCGATGAAACAGTTTTTTGATAAGGATTTTTGGAAGAACACGGCCGGGTGTACCGTAGGCACCTTGATCGGTATCCTGCTGACTTTTGGTACGAGTTCCTATTTGGAAAACCGGAACAAAACCGAAATGGCACGGAAAACCGTGATGCTTACTTTGCACAACCTGGATGCATCCACCCGAAATATGCAGACGCTTTTGGATGAATTGCAACAGTACGATACGCTTTTCACACGGGCCGCTTCCCTTATGCCCGACCGGCTCGGCCAGATGGGGAGTGACTCGCTGCAAATGTTCGTCAATGCATTCGGCTCACGCCGGTTGCTGATGACGGACCATACCACAAGCAGCATTTTCTCCAACAGTTTCGAAGTGTGGCAATGTCTGGACGACGAAAAGGTAATCGGACGGATAGGCAACTGCTATAGTGTCCTGGATGTATGCCGCGAAGAGTACCTCAGGATGGAAGAACTGCGCCAAAAGGCCTATCAAGCCTATTGGCACGAATGTCCGCCCATGGATTACCCCGATGCCGAGAAGGCCGCAAAGGCACTCCTCGAACGGTACGACGTGCGTTATGTATTGTCCATACATTCCAACGTCATCCAAATGCTGAAACATACGCACGGTATTGTCTGCCAGCTGAATGAGCGCAACAAACAGGTGCTTCACATCACACAGGAAGAATTGGATGAAGTAGGGAAACTCTTGGAGCAAAACTCCTACAACATCAAATCGGACGATATGCAGACACCGGAAAACAATTTGAATGAAAACGAAGTAAATGAATAGAATTAATGCTTATGAAACGAATGATTTATACCACCAAATTTATATCGGTTCTTGTCTTCGTCGCCCTCATGCTGGCCGCTTGCAACAAAGACGAGTGGAAAGACGACGTGGATGCGCTCAAGCAACCGATGCCCACGGGTATCGTCATCATGGACGCTGTGTCAGTCACGGCGGTGAAAGGAACTTCATTTCAGCTGCGTTTCCGGGTGAACCCTTCAGGCGTGGCAGTTACGGAAGGTAATCTTGAACTCGACTTGCAGAACAGCGACACCTACCTGCTCGTACCACCTACTCGAAGTGCCTTCTCTGCCCAGTCGCGGGCCTCTTACGTTACCCCGTCCGACTGTTATAAAATCACCGGAGTGGAACCCGACCGCAACGGTAGCGGCGAGATTCTCGACGGCCAGTGGATTGTGACCATCAAGACCCAGGGTGAAGGGAATTTCCGCAACGTTTCGGACCTCTACCTCGTCATGAACTATACCGATGCAGCGGGCGTGGCTCATAAAGTCAGCTCGCCGGTTTTGCCCGTGCAGATTGTCCCCACGGCGGACGAAGGGGTGGAGTTTCGCTACTCGCTGGTGCAGACCCTACGAACCGCGCATGGGGAGCTTAATCCCTACATACTCTACACGGACGTAAACACTTATCGTAATGCCTCGGGCGGGGAGTGGGTCTACGATATCAGCTTCATCACGAAGGCTGAGTCTCAGGGCGAGGCGATGACCCTCGATTGGCTCACCCTGCACGAGAAACAATACGTGTCGCTGATTCCCAAGAAAGACCATGAGTTGTGGACCCCGCTCGAAGAGGGAAAAGCGAAGAAGGTGAGCACCGCGTCGCAAGTGGCAATCACCGACTTCGGCGGCACGCAGAAGATTATCGACCTGCCCATTACCTACTGTCCGCGCACGGTTATTATTCGCCGGGACATGCCGATTGCAGAACTGAATGCCAACCGCGATGACATCGATTACGTCATCGACCTGAGTGCCGAAGCTGCCGAATACGGGCTGACGGCGGACATGGCTTCGCATCTGACGCGCAGGCCGACAAGCATCGACTTCCACGGTGTTTTCATCGATAACTTTGGGATAGACGAGATCAACACGGTGGGCGAGGACAACACGTTCGTCCTCCAGGCGAGTCCCTTCATTCCAGACGAACTGACAGCCGGTTTCATAACGGCCGACGCTGATGCCGCCATCGCGAACTATATCCTGCATAGCTTTCCTCAGTATGGTGATCCCTTGGACAAAAACACGTTCCAGTTCCTGCTCGATATGGAGATCCGTATCCTGATCAACGGTGTGGAATAGATCGAAAGAAAGGACGACTATATGAAATGAAATACTCACAAAAAGCATTGAAAACTTATAAAATGTACAGATATCTCAAAAAGCAAACAATAATGTTTATGAAACGAATGACTTATACTACCAAATTTATGTCGGCTTTCGCCATCGTTACCCTACTGGCGTTGCTGACTGCCTGCCGCGACGAGGCAGACGACGTGATACAGCCCGGCGTACTTACTGCCGACAAGTCCCTGACCGAACAGTTTGATGCAATCTGGCACGGAATCAACCAGAACTACGTGTTTTGGGAGGCAGACCCGACCGATTGGGATGCCGTCTACAGCCAATACCGTCCGCGCTTCGTGGAGCTGGACAAGCAGGAAGCGGTTCCTACCGCCGACTTGCAGAAACTGTATGAAGAGATATGCGGTTCGTTTATTGACCATCACATGTTAGTCCAGTTGAGGAATGTGAAGGCAGGTCCGGAAGAAACGGAGCAGCTCTTCTATGTCCAACCCGGCGCAATGGAGGTGAAGAAACGGGAAGACTACCAGGAGTATATCCCCCGCGAAGGCTTCCAGGTATATCGTGACAAACTGAAGAAGGAGGGACGCATCACGCACGACCGGGAGTTCGTCGATAATAACCCCAATCCCGACTTGGACCACATGTTCACCTACGTTATTGACAATGACATCCTCTACCTAAGATTCAGCAACTTCAGCATCATTGCCCAGTTGGGGAACCATAATAAATCGGGCGAAGAGGTGGCGCAGGCTGCCGCCGCGGTCTATCGCGAATACGCCAACCAACTCTTGTTCAACCCGAACATCAAGGGAGTCATCATTGACGTTCGCAGCAACGGGGGAGGTTATTTGTGGGACATGTTCACCGTATTGGGACCGCTGTTGAAAGAAGACATACACGTGTTCGACACAAGAACCAAGATGGGAGTGGGACGGCTGGACTACGGCGAATGGGTTCCTTTCCGGGCGCAAGTCATCACGCAACGGAAATTAGGCGAACTGCTCGAAATGGAGGAACCACTGCCCGAAACCGACTGTATCGGTGACCGCCAAGTGGTAGTGCTGACAGACAGTTGGTCAGTGAGCATGTCGGAAATGACAGCAGAGCCGGTCAAGAAATTGCCCTATGCCACGGTGATAGGCACACGCACGTTCGGAGGTCATGGTCCCTTGACTTCTGAAACACACTTCTCCTTCTCCGGGCAGTTTGGCGACCCGGATTGTGCAAGTGTAAGCTATTATGTTTATACCAGTACATCGATGTCACGTACATCCGAAGGCGAAATACTGGAAGGCAAAGGGATAACACCTGACATCACGGTACCACTGGATGTGGAACAATTTACCGGCCAGCACATAGACAACCAACTGGAATACGCCATCGACTTCCTGCATGGCAAAAAATGAGACAATAACAAGATTAAGACATAAAAATAAACAAGAAAAAAGATATGAAACAAAATAAATGGATAGTAACCAGCCTGCTGCTTCTGGCAGGATGCCTGTTGCCCGACCGGGCAGCAGCGCAGTGGAAAGTGGGAGTGAGCGCCGGTTATGCTTACAACCAGTACAGCATTGATACCCAATATGCATACGACTTCAACTTCGACGGGCGCGGTGGAGTGACCGTTGGTATTCCCGTGGAATACGGCATCCTGGACTGGCTGGCGGTACGTGCCGACTTTGTATATCTGCAAAAGGGCTACTCAATGCAACGTGCCTATGACCAAGGCTTCCGCGACCGCCGCGACCACTACCTCTCGTTGCCCGTAATGGCACGCTTCTCTTTCGGCGGTGAAAAGTTACGCGGCTTCCTCCATGCCGGCGGCTACATGGGCTATTGGGCGGATAGCCGGGTGAAAGGTACAGAAAGAACCTACGATAGTCTGATAGATGATTTCTTAGCCGAAAAAGAGTCGTTTGTCTTTGCACCTTACGACCGCCGGTATGAATTCATCTCCAAACGCGACAACCGTTTCGATGCCGGACTGGTGGGCGGCGTGGGCGTGTGCTACCGTATCCACCCCCATATCGAGCTGGAAGCGGAAGGTCGTTGCTACTATGCACTGACCTCCACGACCAAGGATTATATGAAACATACCAAACAACCGCAATACAACACCACCTTCACAATACAGGCTGGGGTAAAGTATTGTTTTTGACAAACACATTCTTTAATCACTCAAATTCTCATTCACAATGAAGAAAACAACTACATTCACCTTCGCACATCTCCTGCTGTGGTTAGTGTGCGCCACCCTGCCGCTCGGCTTCACCGCCTGCAGCGACGATGAAGACCCCACCACCGAACAGAGCGCCGAACCGGAACCGGAGCCGGAACCTGACGCCGACTACACCGTCATGCTCTACGGATGCGGCGGCGGAAACTTGGATGATGCCCTCATCTACAACCTCTCGCAAGTGGAAGGCTACGGCTATTCGGACAAGGTGCAGTTCACCGGACTGGTGAAATTCTCAGTCCCCTATCAAACGGGCGATGATGCTCAGTTCCAAGGCACGCGGCTCTACAGCCTCACGCCCACAGGTATGGAAAACGAGCGCATAGCCGATGCCGACTACCGTCTGGACAATCCCGACCACCTGGCCTCGTTCATCAGCGACGCGGCAGAGCGGATGCCCGCCAAGCGGTATGTCCTCGTGCTGTGGAACCACGGCTCGGAGTTCACGCCTGTCTATGACCAGCCCAGCAACTGGCCCGGCAGCAGCACACGCGGCGTGGTGTTCGACGACAACGTTAAGGAAGCCGGCGTGGACAGCCATCTCTCCATCTTCGAGCTGGAAGAAGGGCTGAAGCGGTCGGGGGTGCATTTCGACCTCATCTATATGGACGTGTGCCTGATGAACATGATGGAGAACATCTGCCAGATAGCCGACTACACGGACTACATCCTCAGCGCCTCGCACATCACCCCCGGCTACGGCGGTCATTACGGCCGGCTGATGGACAAACTGGAGCAACACAGCGAAGTGCTGCCCACCATGCAGGAATATGTTCCGCTGACGGTGGAGTTGTGGAAAAGTCTGGATACCAACAACTCGTACGACCTGTCGCTGACCGACACCCGCATGTTGCAACCCGTGCTCGACGAGATGCGCCTCTTCACCGACGCGCTCATCGAAGAACGCAACAGCTGCCAGAATGACGCCGAGTCCTTGGAGCTGTTCGATTATTACCAACTCTATTCCATCTACCAATTCGACCAGTATCCCGGCAGTTACTCCATCGACCTCGACTATTATGCCAACCACATCGCCAACTACTGCATGAACGGGACGCTTTCCACCCAAGCCTACCTGCTGTCCAACGCTTTGCAGAAAATGCAGCCCGTGCGTGCAAGTCACCATAACGAAGGCATCATACCCGAATTTACCGTAGGCATCACTTGGATGCCCGCCGAATACTACAACAGGAACGACTTCGTGATAGAGGACGCAAACGGACAACAGTATGAATATGCCGACTATGCCGTCCTCTACCCGATACTGAAGTTCCACCGGCAAACAGGATGGGGCAATTTCCTTAGTATCAACGAGTTCCAACCGAAATCAGAGAACCCATAAAAGAATTCAAGTATGGCAGAAGACATCAAGTACCAGATTAACGGCCTGCCGGCCGACAACATCGTGAACATCATCGGAAGTGATGCCGGAAGAAGAAGCGGCAAAGGCGCTTGGCATGTGGATGAAGAAAGACGATAAAATAGAATCTTAAATAATACATTGTTTACATTAAAAGAATGAACAACATGAACAAATACCTGAATTATCTCGTCGCCTACCTCCTTTCATTGGCGGCCTTGTCATCCTGCAGCGATGACAACGAACCGACACCCGTTCCCGTGCCAGACCCCACACCGAGCGGCTATTGCCTCATGTTCTACATGTCGGGCGGTGACCCCGAACACGACATTCTCCTGATGGAAAGCGCACGCCAGGCTGCCGAGGCCACGGGCGACGATGTGGCGGTTACCATCCTGATGAAAGCCTCCGGCAAAGGAGAAGGCGAAGCGCACAACGGCACGTGCCGCTACACCGCACAGGACGGGGTGCTGACACAAGATACCGAATTCGGCTCCGTCGATGACTTCGCCGTCACCGATCCCGCCAACCTTGCCGAATTCATCCGTTGGTCAGCAGAGCAATACCCCTGCCGGCGCTATCTCCTTGCCTTCGGCGGGCACGGCATCACTTTCTCGCCCGAAACCGACTTGCCCGATCCGGCGGATGACACCCGTGCCGACCGGCCCAGCACCCGCGCCTCGCTGTCGGACAACGGCAATCTCATGACCGCTGCCCAGCTGGGCAATGCCATCCGCCAATCGGGCGTGGACCTCGAAGCCCTTATTGCCCACTCCTGTCAGCAGGGAAGCATTGAGATGCTGGCCGAGTGGGAGGGCACGGCCGACTACCTGCTCGGATCGCCTTTCTCCATACCCGACTATGCCTATGATTATAACTCCCTCATCAACGACCTCCGGGAAGGCTGCTCCGTGGAAGAGACCCTGAAGCGTACAGCCCATCGTGCCATCAACCTGTGGCAGGAGTTCCACAATCAGGGCGTCAGCGGCATGGTGATGGAAGTGACCCGTCTGCGCGACCTCAGTCCCCTGTGGGACGTGTTGCGGCAGACCCTCGACCTGATGCACGAATCAATGGACGAGGTGAACCTCACGACCGACGCGCCGGCCGTTTACGGTGAGACCTACGGCAAAGGCTACATGCGTGCCTTGGTTGACAAGTATGAGAGGGACCATTCCGACTTTTTCCAGAACACACGGGCTTTTTACGCTGTTGATCTGCCGGGCTACCTGCATGCCGCCTTCGTACATAGCGGCAACATGAGCCTTGCCTCCTACATCAATCGGCTGGACAAGGTGCTGGCCGACATCGTGGTCACCCACCGGCAAACCGACGGGAAGTACGACTTCCTCTACAATGTCTACACCAACCTTTCCAACTACAGCAGCAGTGAAGAGGCGCGCGAACGCTATCACGACTGTCGTTTCGACCAACTGACGGGTTGGGGCACTTTCTACGAAGATCTCATGGACTATGTGAACCAATTGCCGGACGAGCCGGGTCGTATCCTGACCCCCATTGCCGATCACCTCACAGGCAAATGGAAAGTTACGAAGCTTTTCTATAAGGAGTATGGCGAGTGGGTACCCGAAAAGCTGCCCGTAGGCTCTGCACAGACCTTCACGCTGCGCGCCAACGGCGAGTTGTTCAGGACTCGTACTTCTGCCTACTGGACCGACTTATACCTATCGGACTGGGGAGACACGGACGATACCGACTTTACGTTCCGGATGGACAAAAGCCTCTGCAAAATCCACCGCCTCACCAAGAACAAGCTGGAGCTTACCGAAGAAGGCTTTCCCCAATACAAGATGCGTCTCCGCCGTGTCAGCGACGAAGACGAGAAGACCCTGGCCGAGCGCATGGTGGGCAAGTGGATCCTGTCCAAACGCTACCAGAAGGTGGACGGAGCATGGGTGGAAGTGACGGACGACCTGCCTCTGGAATGCTGGAGTGAGTACACCGAAGCCGGTAAGTTCACCACCTATACGCGCTGGGCCGACGAAGAACACCTGAACAAGGACATGAGGTGGAGAGTACACGAACTGACCGGAGTAATAACCTATTGGCCATCAGAAGAAGCCTCGCTTGCCTACTTCCGGATTGCCTTGGAAGACGACGACACGCTGGTCATGAACTACGCCGAGAACTACAACCCGACCCAGGAAGAACAAGTTAACACAGAGTATAAGGACATATTGGTAAGAAACTGAGTTTACGAAACGACATAATTTATGAATCTCAAATTTCAAGAAACAATGAAGAAATATCTCAACCATATACTGGCGCTGTTTATTGCGCTAACGGCTCTGTCATCCTGCAGCGATGACAACGAACCTTCTCCGGTTCCGGAACCGGATCCCACACCGAGTGGCTACTGCCTCATGTTCTACATGTCGGGCGGCGACAAAAAACATGACATTCTTTTAATGGAGAGTGCCCGGCAAGCGGCAGCAGTATCGGATGACAACGTTGCCGTTACGGTACTGCATAAAAATTCCGGTGAAGGAAAAGACGAAGCGCACAACGGCACGCACCGTTACACCGCGCAAAATGGCGTTTTGACCGAAGACCCGACATTCGATTCCGGTGAGGATTTTCCCATTACCGACCCCAAGGAACTGACGGATTTCATCCGCTGGTCGGCGGAGCAATACCCAAACCGCCACTATCTGCTTGTAATTGGCGGACACGGTAAAGCGTTTGTCCCATATGAAGATGAGGATGCTTCCGCACCTAAAACGCGGGCTACCCTCTATGATGACCACAATTATATGTCGTCAGCACAATTGGGAAATGCAATCCGCCAATCGGGTCAGAATCTTGACGCTCTTATATTCAACTCTTGTCAGCAAGGAAATATTGAAATGCTCGCGGAATGGGAAGGAACTGCTGATTATCTGTTAAGTTCTCCGTTCAGTATTCCCGACTTTGGTTATGACTATGCCTCTCTTATCGGAGATTTGCAACAGGGGCGGTCTGTTGAGGAGGCTCTTGCCCGCACCGCCCACCGCGCAATCAATCTTTGGCAGGAATTTCACAACCAAGAAAAATGCGGGATGGTGACACAAGTTTCCCGAATCCGTGACCTCACTCCCCTGTGGGAGACAATGCGGCAGATTATCGGCGCGATGAACAGCTCCATAGAAGATAGAAACTTCACTACAGATGCGCCAGCCGTGTATGGACAACCTTATGGACAAGGCTATGCAAGAGCGCTTGTCTCCAAATATGTCGGCGACGAGGATGATTTTTTTGAGTATCTGCGCTCATATTTCGCATTGGATATTGTGGGATTCTTTCATGCAGCATACGTGCAAAGCGGAAACATGAGTCTCGCTCCATACATAAATCGACTTGACGAGATTCTTGCCGACGTAATTGTTACACATCGACAGACCAACGGAAAGCATGATTTCATTTATCTTGTATTCAATGCCTTGTCAATTTATGATGAGGAGCTTGATGGGCAACTTTATCGTGAATGCCGGTTCGACAAGCTCACGGGTTGGCGTGATTTCTATGATAGCCTATCGGATTTTGTCTATAACTATGAGGAGGAATGTGAGATTCTTACTCCCATCTCCGAACACATCGTCGGGAGATGGGATTTAAAAGAAATGTTCCGTAAACGATTCAATGAATGGATACCCGTGGAAGATTTTTCAGGTGGTTCGGTCATGATTTTTCGTCCTAATAATGAAGTTGTCAAGGTAATTAAAGGTGGAGAATTTACACGATTGAGCATTATCCATTGGAGTATAACAGAAGGGAATAAAATTAAGCTTACTGATTTTGATGATTATGCTGAATCAGATATACTTCAACTTGCCGAAAATGATTTAGTCTTCATGGAAACAAATTCATATAGTAAAGTCAAGGTACATTTCCAAAGGGCAAATGATACAGACAGGACGCTCGCAGAAAGAATGGTGGGTAAGTGGTCGCTCTCCAAACGCTATGAGAAAGTAAATGGCGAATGGGTTGAAGTGGAGAATCTGCCCGTTGAGGCTTGGGCTGAATTTTTAGAATCAGGATTATTAAACAGTTATATCCGTTTGTTCAGCACCTCTGAAGGAATTAAAAGCGATAACATACCTTGGCGGGTTCATGAAGAAACTGGAACCGTCCTGTGCGTAAACCCTGCCGATCGAGTTCCGTCCTTTTTTAGGATTGCGTTGGAAGACAACGACAATACAATGATCATGAATCATTCGGAAAACTTCAACCCGGAGTTGGAGGAACAGACAACCACCGAGTATAAAGACATTCTGATTAGAAATTGAATTGGATTATATATTTTTTAATTCTAAAACCCAAAAACAGTGAAGAAATATCTCAATCATATACTTGCGTTGATAATTGCGCTGTCGGGATTGTCATCTTGTTCCGACAAAGACGAACCGTCACCTATACCAGAAGAGCCGGAGGTGAACGGATACTGTCTGATGATGTATATATCGGGCGGCGACAAGGAGCACGACCTTATTTTTGCTGAAAGTATACGCCAAGCAACCGATGCTACCGGTGATGATGTGTCGGCAACTGTGTTGTTCAAAGCTTCCGGTAAAGCAGAAGGCGAAGAACACAACGGCATACGCAGATACACCGCTCAGGACGGAGTCATGACAGAAGACGGGACATTCACCCCCGGCGATGACTTTGCCATCTATAGCCCCGGAGAACTGACGGAATTTATCCGCTGGTCGGCAGAGAAATATCCCAACCGCCATTACATTCTTGTTATCGGCGGTCATGGTAGCCACTTTTCTCCTTATAATGATTTGAAAGAGCAAGAAACTCCACCCTCAACCAGAGCCACTCTGTACGACAGCTACCATAGAATGACGTCCGCCCAGTTGGGGGACGCATTACGCCAATCAGGTCAGCATTTGGATGCCGTGATATTCAACTCCTGCGAGCAAGGAAATATCGAACTGCTCGCTGAATTGGAGGGAACGGCCGACCTAATGCTCGGCACCCCCTTCGTCATACCCGACCTCGCCTACGATTACACCTCACTTGTCAACGACCTGAGACAAGGGCGTTCTGTGGAGGAAACCCTTACCCTGACCGCGCACCGCGCCATGAATCTGTGGCAGGAGTTTCACAATCAGGAAGTTGTTGGTCTTTCGGTTGTGGTTAGCAGGATTGGAAATCTGACACCTTTATGGGAAGTCCTGCGTGAGACGATTGACAAGATGAGCAACTCAATGCAGGATGTCAATTATACCACAGACGCTCCGGCAAAATACGGTCAAACCTACGGACAGGGCTATTTAAGAGCCATGTATTCAAAGCTGAAGCATGATTCGGATGATTTCTTTCAAACAGTGCGTCCTTATTACAGTATGGATCTTGTAGATTTTCTTCATGCCGCATACGTTCAAAGTGGCAACATGCAACTTGCACCGTATATAAACCGTCTTGACAACGTGCTTTCCGATGTTGTTGTGACTCACCGCCAAACCAACGGAAAACATGATTTTCTATATTCGGTTTATACCAATGAATCAGATTACCAGGCTGATGTGCGTGAACTTTATCGCAAATGCCGTTTTGACCAACTTACGGGATGGTGCGATTTCTACGAAACTCTCAAGGTCTATGTCAATAATCTGGAGGAAGGTAAGGGAACTGTTCTGACACCAATCGCCGAACACATTGTCGGTGATTGGGAACTGGTTGAATCATTCTCAAAGAAAATAGGGAAATGGGTAGCAAACGACAATGACGACGATTATATCTTAAAATACTCATTTAGGTCTAATGGCGAATTTTTCATGGTTTCCTCCGCTGACGATGAAACAATCCTCTCGCTCAATAAATGGGGTGATGTTAATGATGCTGACCACACACTGAAAATCCGTGATGATAATTTCGAAGTTTATCAACTGACAGAAAAAGATTTAGTGCTCGTTACCACATTTGCTGAGACTAAGTATAAAATGCACTTACAACGCGCCAATCAAGATGATAAAACCCTCGCGGAACGAATGGTCGGCAAATGGTCGCTTTCCAAGCGCTATGCCAAAGCCAATGGAGTATGGACTGAAATAACCGGTGATTATCCATTGGAGTGTTGGAGTGAATTTACCGAAAACGGAGTTTTCACTACCTATACACGCTGGCCTGCTGAGGAATGGAAAAACGACAATATGAGCTGGTCGGTCAATGAATCAACAGGTGTCGTCACTTACTATGTTCCCGGAGAACGGAAAGAGAGATATTACCGCATATCAATGGAAGACAATGATAATTCAATGGTGATGTATTACTCCGAAGATTTCAACCCGGAGCTGGAAGAACAGACAACCACCGAATACAAGGATGTGCTGGTGAGAGAAAAATAAAGATAAAATAAAAGACAAGGAATGAATATGAAAGAGACAATCAGAACAATGTCGGCACTGCTGACGATGATGGTGGCTATGGCAGTCTTTGCCTGCACCTTCACTGCTTGCAGCGACGATGAGAATGACAACAACGATGTTACCCCCATCCTGCACCCCATTGCCGAACACATCACAGGTACATGGATGATGACGAACAGCTACATGCTGCAAGATGGTGAGTGGGTGGAAGACCCCCTCAACGGCTATGTAGAGGACTACGTGATACGCCCCGATGGCACCTACATCCGCTGCGAAAGCAGCACATTGCCCGATGAACAGACATTCGACTACAGACGCGTTCACACATGGAACGTGATTAGTGAAGAAGATGCCATCGTGAAGGTAGGCAGGTGGAACCATCGCATAGAACGGCTCACTGCCGACGAGATAGTGTGGCACTGCAACCATGCCAGCGATAACGGCGTTTCGGTAGAGGGCGAGTTCAAGTGGATCTTAAAGCGCATCGAGAAGCCCCGTGCTACTCCCTACACCCGAATCCTCGGCAAGTGGCGTTTCCACAAACGTTACCACGATCAAGGTGGCGAGTGGGTAGAAGTGACTGAAGAGTTCCCCACCGACTATTGGCGCGAATACAACGAAGAGGGCATCTGTATTACACACTTCCTCCGCGATGGCAAGGAGGAAACCACAAAGTTCCGCTGCTATTACTATGCATATCCCTCGTGGGACATGGACTACGTGAATCACGTGCACTCCAATTACGAACAGCCCAACTCTTTCAACGCCATCTGGTATGCCGATAAGAACACCCTCCACTTCTTCCACGAAGATTGCATCAACGAAGAAGATCCGACGGTGTTGCTGCCTGGCGGCCACAAGGACGTGTTCGTAAGAGAGAAATAAAGGTAAAATTGAAGACAAAGAATAAATATGAAAGAGACAATCAGAACAATGTCGGCACTGCTGACGATGATGGTGGCTATGACCATCCTTGCCTTCACCTTCACTGCTTGCAGCGACGATGATAATATTGAAAATGAAGTGACTTACACCTACGGTTTCGCCGAGATGTCGGCCTCACACCCCGACTTTCTCGAAGAAATGGGTAAGATAGAGAATGCCTTCAAATCAGCCCTCGGCACTACCGGGAGCAGCTTCACGAAACGGGGCACAGTGGAAGAGTGCGACAAGGAAGTCTATGCAGCCTGCGAGAAAGCCTACCAGTCGCTCCAAGGTGATACATGGCAAGGTGATTACATCTTCGAGGTGACAAACACCCTCACCGGTGAGGTAGTGTGCATAGCTGTATTCAATGCTGACAACGAGAATATTTTTGGTGGCTCCTCGAAGGGTGCGATGTATAGAACGTCAAAGAACTTTATCCAGTTCGTTAAGAATTTGGATCCTGACTTTCCTACTTCAGTGTCCAAGACTCTGACGTGCACCGATTTCAGGAGCCAGCAAGAAGCCCATATTTACCTACTTAATCAGATTGACTACGATGATGTTAAAGCAAGAGAGTATTTTTCCCAATTAAATTACTTTGCTACAGACTACGTGCGGGTGAATTATCAAACTGAAAATGTCAAGGATGGTTTTGCCAAACTGGATATCACCTTTAGAATGGAGAAAAACAGCCCGAGATACTACTTTATATTCAAAAATCCGGACAACTGATGAGACCGGTTAAAGCTAATAAAAGGATGAGACAGCTTATATATATTATGATGGTTATGGCACTTTTGTCGTCATGCCAACAAAAAGGAGACAAGAATATGACAAGTGAAGAACTTATGCGGAAAGCCATCGTGCTTGCCGAAGAAAATGTAGCCAATGGCGGCGGTCCTTTCGGCGCTGTGATTGCACGCAACGGAGAGATTATCGCGACCGGAGTGAACCGGGTTACTGCCGAGCACGATCCCACCGCCCATGCCGAGGTAAGCGCCATCCGGGCAGCCTGCAAAAAACTGGGCACATTCGATTTGTCCGGTTGCGAGATATATACTTCATGTGAGCCTTGTCCTATGTGTCTGGGCGCAATCTATTGGGCGCATATCGACAAGATGTACTATGGTAACGACAAAGCCGATGCCAAGCGTATCGGTTTTGACGATTCATTCATCTATGAAGAAATCGCTCTTTCGCCTGAAAGCAGAAGACTGTCTTCTGAGAGGATGTTGAAGGACGAAGCAGTCAAGGCTTTTGATATGTGGATGAATAAAGACGATAAAATAGAATATTAAATAACGCATTGTTTACATTGAACAGAATGAAAAAAATGAATTATCTCATTGCCTGCCTCCTTTCGCTGGCCGCCCTGTCATCTTGTAGCGATGACAACAAACCGGCACCCGACCCCGTGCTGTCCCCCATCGCCAAGCACATCATCGGCAAGTGGAAATTGGTGGAACAAGTCATCCAAAAGGATGGCGAGTGGGTAGATACTCCCTCGACCGGTACGTTAACCATTACGTTCCGACCGGACGGCACGCTGCCCGGAGTCTATATCACCTCTTCTGGCCGCTCAAACCTCTCGCAGCTCAACTGGGGCGATGTGAATGAGGAGGACCATACCATCACGATGGAGGACTTCAAATGCCGTATCTTAAATCTCACCGAGAACGAAATGGAGATTATAACTGCCCAGACCCCCGATGGAATGATTGAATCCAAAGAGATTTACCATCGCATCGACAACGAGCCGCAGACCATCGCCGAACGTTTGGTGGGACGCTGGACGCTCGCTCAACGCTACGAGAAGGTGAACGGTGAATGGGTGGAAATCACCGACAACCTGCCTGCCGAGCATTGGTGCGAATACACAGAAGCCGGCACCTACACCCGCTGGTCCAACGGCGAGGAGCAGCAGTCCGAGGATACGGAATGGATGATGTACGAACCGGAAGGTGTGATGGCATATGGAGACATGATAGATTGGAAATTTTCTTACTTCCGCCTCGCTCTCGAAGATGACTACACCCGCATGGTGATGAACTATGCCGAGGACTACGACCCCGATCTCGACGAACAGGTGAACACTGAGTATAAGGACATATTGATGAAAGTAAAATGATAAGCATTATGAAGAAGAATGTATTAACCCTCTTTTGTATTACCCTGCTGACCTTAGCGGGTTTCCCCTCATGCAGCGACAAAGAGAATAAAGGGGAAGCCATCCGCAAACCCATCGCCGCAAACCTTCCCGGAAAATGGACAATGACCAAGAGCTATGAGAAAAAGGATGGCGAGTGGAAAGAAGTAATCGAGCCGGAAGGCAGCGGCACAACCTATCTTTTCCGCGCCGACGGCTCCATGATGTCCGCCGTTACCTACGCCAATCACGACATCTATCTGAGATCGCAGACTTGGGAGGCGGAAGACAATAAAAACACATTTAAAATCAATTATAAAGCATATCCGGTAGAGCATACCCTGATGCGTCTCACTGCCGACGAGCTGGAATTCGGATACGACAAGGCGACCGATTATGCCACCGGAGCCACGCAAGAGGGAGAATTCAAATGGCTCTTCCGCCGCATAGACGAGGGGCAGAAGAACTTTGCCGAACGCCTTGTGGGGCGCTGGCATTTCAGCAAGAGCTATGAGAAGAAGAATGGAGAGTGGGAGGAAATCACCTACAGCATCCCTGATGAAGGGTGGCACGAATATACCGAGCAAGGCACCTTCATCGCCTACTCGCGCCAAGGCGACAACGAGCATACCTCCGACCCGATGCAGTGGAAAGCGAATGCCGCCACCGATACGGTATCCTACAAGCCCCTCGACAGTGACAAGGTGTCACGGGTACGCATTACCTTGAAAGATGACCGCACGATGTACGTGTTCTACTCCGTGAATTTCGACCCTGTTACAGGAGAGATGCGCGAGGGTGAGTATAGAGATATTCTTTTGAAAGACTGACTAAAAAAGCATCAGCAGATATGAAAATATTCAGACACGGTCTCTTGCTGTTGCCGGCTCTCATCGGACTGGCGGTTATTGCCACATCCTGTGATGACAGCGACGCGCCCGAAGATCCCATCCTGCGGCCTTTGGAGCAACATCTTCAAGGAACTTGGTTGCTATGGAAAAACTACGAGCTAATAGATGGCGAGTATGTTGATTCGCCCTTCCCAGAGGAGTTTCTAGAGGAGTACGATATGCGCCCCGGGGGCCTACTGGTTAAAAGCCGGAATTATGACTATTCTATTTTGGTTGCCGACACATGGTCGGTGGACGAAAAGGAGGCTCTGCTTTTCTTGGGGGGCGAGCCTTTTCCCATCTACCGCCTGACCGCCGATGAAATGGAAATAGGAGGCACTAAGGCCTATGATGTCGAGACGGATGAGTGGATATACGGCGACCAGCGCTGGGTCTACCGCCGCATCGACAGTTTTAGTGAAACTAACGCCACCAAACTGCTGGGCAAGTGGAAACTCCTTCACCGCTATGAAATCAAGGACAAGCAGTGGGTAGAGACGCCTTTGGGACAGGGCGACGAAGGATGGCGCGAATACCACGACATAGGCACTTGCACCTATTATGAACGTATTGGCAGCAAAGAATCGAGTATAGAGTACGATAACTGGGGTACCTTGTCTAAAGACTACTTGGGCGCCTTCATAGATTACGGTGACCTGGAAAACGTATTCCTGGCTTACGTCTCTAAGCAAGGAGGGCAATACGGCTACTATGACGCAATCACCTGGAACACCGACGGCACGCTGACAGCCTATTCACTCGACTTCTTTATGGCCGGAGGCGAAGGTGTGGCCGACGTGGGACGCAAGGATGTACTGGTTCGTGAATAAATCAGGTAAAGCAGTTTTTACAATATCAAACAATAATATCAAGGAATATTGAAAATGAAAACAATCCGTGAATCATTCTCAACCCGCTTGAGTTTGCAAATTGTCATGATTGCCTTCGTGGTATTCATGGCAGTGTTTGCGGTGGTGTTCTTTTCCTCTAAAAGCATCGTTCAACAAGAGGCGGAAAGCCATGCAGGAAGCGAGTTGTCAGGAACTGTCTATCAGATAGAGGATATCCTGCATCAGGTAGAGGTGGCCGCAAAGAATATGGAATGGATTGTGCACGAGCATATTGACAACCCGGACACACTATATGCGGTGACTCGCATGATGATAAAATCCAATCCTCATATCATCGGAAGTTGCGTGGCGTTTGAACCGTGGTTTTATGCGGAAAAAGGAGAATTGTTCGCGCCTTATTCTTATATAACGGATGATGGCGTGGTAAAAGACCGTAATTTGGGTTATGCGGAGTATAACTATCACGCAAAAGATTGGTATGCAAGCCCCAAACGCCTGGACAGGGACTATTGGAGCGAACCTTATTTTGACGAGGGAGGAGGAGACCGTGTAATGTCAACCTACTCGCACGTGTTGCGCAACGGGAAAGGAAAGATGTTCGGTGTTTTGACGGCGGATATTTCCTTGGACCGTTTGAGCGGACTGGTAAATGGCATGAAACCCTATCCCCGTTCTTATACATTGATGATCAGTCGCCTGGGTAATTACTTGGTACATCCTGAACCGGAACGTATCTTACATGAGACGATTTATACCGCCACAGCGGATATGACAGACCGCAGCGTGGCAGATCTGGGCGATACGATGATTCGTGGCGAGGAAGGGATTCACATGTTGCAGAATGACGATACGCTCTCTTACGTGTTGTATAAACCGGTGGAAGGTACGGAATGGTCGGTGGCGGTAGTTTGTCCCTACAAGGATGTGTTCGCTCCGTTAGACAGGTTGACCCTGGTATTGGTATCCGTGTTCTTGCTGGGATTACTGGCATTGCTGCTGTTTTGCGTATGGCGAATCAGGCGGACCGCTTATCCACTCAAGTTGTTTTCCGAGGCTGCGTCCCGCGTGGCAGAAGGAGAATTGGCTACACCGCTGCCCGAGATTCGGACAAAGGACGAATTAGCACATTTCCGGGATTCCTTTGCCTATATGCAACGGTCGTTGGAAGACTATATACACAAGCTGACGGAAACAACACGTGCGAAAGAGCGGATAGAGAGTGAGTTGAACATTGCCCGTAAGTTGCAGATGAGCCTGCTCCCTAACATATTCCCGCCTTTTCCTGAATGGAAGACACTCGATTTGTATGCCAGTTTGTCATCGGCGAAAGAGGTTGGTGGAGATTTGTACGACTTTTTTATTCGTGACAGGAAACTGTTCTTTACCGTGGGCGACGTATCGGGTAAAGGTATTCCCGCCTCTTTGTTTATGGCGGTGACACGCAGCCTGTTCCGCATCATGGCAGGCAGCTGTGATACCCCTTCGAAGATTGCAGCCAAACTGAATCATGCGGTAATGGAACAGAATGATGCGAATATGTTTGTCACGATGTTTATCGGAATGTTGGATTTGGATAATGGGGAATTGTTGTATTGCAGTGCCGGACATAATCCTCCCCTGCTGGTGAAACTTGAGAAAGAGGTTTCTTTTTTAGATACAAAGTCGAATATTCCAATAGGTGTTTGTGACGGATTTGAATTTGCGGAACAGTGCGTGATGTTACCAGAGGAAAGCGCCTTGCTGGTATATACAGACGGATTGACGGAAGCGGAAAATAACCAATGCGAGTTATTGGGAAATGATCGCGTATTGGACGCCTTGTTGCACCTGGACGGTTTGTCGGCGAGGTGTATTGTAGAACGTATGACAAAGCTGGTGACAGGCTTTGCCGGAGAAGCGGAGCAGAGTGATGACCTGACATTGCTGTGTGTCCGGTTGACAAATAATATCTAATGATGAGGGATATGGAAAACAAGGAACTTGTAATGACTAACGGTTTGGAGGAAGTGTCGCGTCTGCCGTTGTTTCTCGAAGACATAGCCGGAGAAACGGCTATGGATGCTGCGGAGATGATGTCATTGAACGTGGCGTTGGAGGAAGCACTGGTCAACGTAATCCGTTATGCCTATCCTCAGTCTGAAATTGGGAAGATTGTCCTCTCTTCTGTATGGGACGAGAAAAACCGGGAACTGTGTTTTTGTCTGAAGGATTGGGGGACGGCTTTTGACCCGCTTACCGTACCTGAGGCAGATGTGACACTCTCATTGGAGGAGAGACCGATTGGCGGATTGGGTATTTTTCTGATGCGTAAAATAATGGACGAAGTGGCGTACAAGCGTGAAGGAGATTGCAATGTGCTGATCATGAAAAAAGAGATAAAACAAAGAAATGTGCCATAATTTGATAATAATATGATAGAGACTTTTGAATTTTTAGGTTTTAGCTTTTATGCCTGGACCACGATTGTGCTGGTGCTGGTAATGTTCGGCTTGTTGCTTTTCACAAAGCTGCCGCCCGATGTGGTATTTGTTGGAGGGATGGCAGTCCTGCTGGTGTGTGGCGTATTGCCCGCCCGGGATGTGCTGTCTGGGTTCAGTTCGGAATCAGTGGTGGTAGTCGGGATACTGTTCGTGGTGGTGGCAGGTCTGGTATATACAGGCGTGTTGCAGTGGATAGTGCGTCATCTGTTGGGTAATCCTTCATCTTATCCGAAGGCGATCATGCGTTTGATGCTGCCGGTGGCGATGTTAAGCTCTATGTTGAGCAATACGACGGTAGTGGCACTTTTTATTAATGTGGTGAAGATGTGGTCCAAGAAGTTGGGCGTTTCTCCCTCACAACTATTGATTCCCTTGAGCTACGCTTCCGGGATGGGAGGAATCTGTACCTTAATCGGGACACCGCCCAACCTGATTATTTCAGGGTTTTACACACGTGAAACCGGTGTAGAGTTAGGTATCTTCACAACGACATTGCCGGGGCTTTTCTGTCTGGCTGTAGGAATTCTTTCCATGATTGCCTTGCGAAAACTATTGCCGAAACGGAAATCTTCTGAAAGTTCTTTTGAGTCAATTTCCGATTATACGGTGGAGCTATTGGTTCCCACGAATAATCCGATGGTTGGGCAAAGTGTCGGAGAGTGTGGCTTGATGGACGTGCGAGGTGGGCGCCTTGTCGAAATTGTACGTTTCGACAAGGAGATTATCTCCCCGGTTTCCCCTGATGAATTTGTAATAGGCGGCGACCGTCTGATTTATTCCGGTCAGATCGATTCTATTTTGGAGCTGCGCGAGACACATCATCTGGTAAATGCCACGCACCACGTGTATAGCGTGAATGAGGTGGATAGTCGGCGGAAGTTACAGACAGGATACCTGGAATTTGGTAGCGGTTTGATAGGTAAACGCATTGCAGATACCCGTTTCGAGGAAGACCACAATGTGGTACTGGTAGCCATTGCACGGCAAGGCAAACGTCTGGAGGCGAGCCCTCGGGAAATTACGTTACAAGCCGGAGACACGTTGTTGCTGGAGGGAAAGAATTTGCGTGAGAAAGATTTTAATGGAGACGTGCGTTTCTTCGACTCGGAAAATATCCAACAGGTTAATCATAAAACGCTCGTGTCATCAGGGATTATGTTAGCTATGATGCTCTTGTCAGCATTTCACGTAATGCCGTTGCTCAATGCCTGTTTTTTGGCGGCGTTTGCCATGCTGCTTACACGTTGTTGCAGTATAGAGCAGGCACGCAAGAGTATAAATTGGAATGTACTGATGGTATTTGCAGGCTCGGTTTGTTTGGGGATGGCCATTGAGAACACGGGAATCGCGCAAAGACTTGCCGACGGATTGTTGGGAATATGTGGAACGAATCCGTTGGTGGTATTGGCTATGATTTGTCTGGTGGGGACTTTCATCACGGAATTTATCAGCAACGCGGCTGCGGCAGCCATGTTCTATCCGATTGCCTATAAAAGTGCGATTACGTTGGGGGTAAACCCATTGACTTTCTGCGTGGCCCTGATGATTGCCGTATCTTCCAGTTTTGCTACCCCCATCGGGTCACCGACCCACATGTTGGTATACGGACCGGGAGGTTACCGCTTTTCGGACTTCATGAAAGTGGGTTTGCTGATGAACCTGATTATCCTGGCCGCAAACCTGTTTATAGTGACTATATTATTTCCATTGTAGTATAACGAATTTAGAAGTAGAATATGATGAGATTTGAGATTAAAAATGAGAATGAAGCGTTGATCGGAGTGTTCAACGGACGGCTGGATTCGGCTGTTGCCGACCAATTGGAAAAAGAGATGCAACCTCTGATGGATAGTGCGGATAAGAACATCGTACTCGATTGTGCCGGATTGGAATACATCAGCAGTTCCGGTTTGCGATTGTTCCTTACCTTGCGTAAAGAAGTTGCGAAAAGAGGGGGAACCCTGACTCTCAGCCACATCAATGATGAGATCCGGGAAGTGTTTACCATCACCGGTTTTTTCAAACTTTTTGCGTTTAAAGCATAATCCATGCTTGTTAATGCCGTAAATTAAAAACAACTGATAACTAATCAATTAAAAGTAAAACATATGGGAAAGAAAATTTTAACAATCATGTTTGCTTCAGTGATGGCAATGCTCGCTTTCACTGCTTGCAGCAACGACGATGAGCCACAAGAACCGTCTGGAGAAAAAATGTTGGAGAATATCGACAAGATAATAGTCGACCAGGCTGATGCCGGAAATCTCTATCAGAAAAAGGATGATGCTGCTCGGTTTATATTGGTAGCAGACTCAAAGGAGGCAGCCCATGGAGTGTGTGAGCAGTTCATTCTCGATCAGTGGGACGGAAAGCAACGCACTGTCAAACTCCCTGACAA
>ERZ1673736.937-NODE-937-length-42652-cov-12.416696_pt1 | contig 42652 bp, 25 predicted proteins | sample MGYA00580212_ERZ1673736 | MGnify/ENA primary metagenome ERZ1673736 (study PRJEB41218, sample SAMN15661752) | gut metagenome | host: Homo sapiens | place: Canada: London | collected 2015-08-20/2019-03-30 | study: EMG produced TPA metagenomics assembly of...
AAAATGATGGGTTTATTAGGTGTTCGGTTGAATCGGATGTTTCGGGTCGGCGGGCCGAACCGGTGTGCAACGGGGGAATTCCGGTGTCTGTTCATTGCGTCATAGGCAAAAGCGGTTTTTAGGGTTCGTTTATGGGTCGGTGGCGGTTTTTCGTATCGTCGGCTGGTTTTCGTCCGTACGTGTTTTTTTCGGTCATCGCCCTTCGTTTTGCGGGGCGAGGCCGAAGACCAGCCGGTGGCGGCCGCTTGCGATCTTCGTCCCGGGCGATTGCGGGGCCAGCCTGCGGCCGTCGAGCCGCCCCCGGCAGGCGCCGGCGGGTGTGATCGCCGTGGCCGTGACGCCCGGGGGCAGGGTGACGTCGATCCGGAGTTCGCCGTCCGCGATCTCCCAGCCCAGGTCGATCCGGCCATAGGGGGTCTCCTTCGTGATCCGGCACCACTCAACCCCTTCGGGAATCTGGGGGTCGATGAATACATGCTCGTAGCCGGGGTGGCTGCTGTCCGTGCGCAGGCCGCCGAGGGCCTGGTAGAACCACGTGCCGATGCCGTTGTAGCAGTTGTGCACGCGACTGCGTTCGCCGCTCCAATACTCCCAGGTGGCCGTCGCACCGTGGTCGATCATATGCAGGTAGCCCGGGTAGCCGCGCTGCTTGAGCATCCGGTAGATGAATTCGGGGTTGTGCGATCTGACCGCCCAGCGGGTGATGACCGGTACGCCGACCAGTCCGCCGCCGATATGATCCTTCATCACGTCGTGCGTCGATCGGAAAAGCCGTTGTTCCACGCCGGCGCGGAGCGAATCGGGCGTGGCGCCCACCAGCATCGGGTAGGTCATGTCGAGCTGCGAGCCGGTGGCGTAAGTTTGCGTCGCCGGGTCGTAGAACCGGGCGTGGATCGTGCGGTTGAGCGCCTCGCGCCGCGCTTCGAATGCGGCCGCCTCGTCGTCGTGCCCCGTGAGCCGGGCCATCTGTGCCATCCTGGCGTAGCAGTCGCTGACAAAGCAGTTGTTTACCAGCGACACCGAAGCCTCGCTGCCTGTGTCGACCCCGTGCGGGGCGAGCCAGTCGCCGAGGAACCAGTCCCGGTAAGGCGTGTCGGGCCAGCGGGTCAGCAAGCCGTCTTTCATGTACCGTTCGACATAGCCCATCCATTCCCGCATGGCAGGGTAGTGGCGGTTGACCAGCGTCCGGTCGCCGTAGTTGAGCCACGTTTGCCAGGGGGCCATGACGATGAACCCGCACCAGTAGGGGCCGCCGCCTCCCGCACCGGCGTTGGGGGCTACGTGCGGCAGGCTGCCCCCGGGGCGCATGGCGTCGTCCCATGCCTGCACCCAGTTGCGGTAGAGCGGGGCCGCACCGCAGAGGGTTTGCAGGATCTCGGTGGAAGAGTTGCCGTCGCCGCCGTATCCGGCGCGTTCGAGGTGGGGGCAGTCGACCATGTACCCGTTGTAGGCAAGGCAGCGCAGCGTGTGCGCGATCATGTCGTGGATGGCGTTCAGGTCGCTATCCGACGAAGTGAACGTCGCCTCGGGCCGGTAGTCGGTGTGGATGGCGAGCGCCCGGAAATCCTCCCGGCGGGGCCTCTGCGCCAGTCCGCGCACCTCGGCGTAACGGAAAGCATGGTGGTTGAACTTGTTGCAGAACCGCTCCCTGCCGTCGCCGCGGGCGATGTAGGTGTCGCGCTGCCGCTGGTCGATGAGGTTGCCGTCGCCGTCCGTCTCGTCGCTGTATTCGATCTCGACGCGCGCCCCGTCCGGAAGCCCCGAGAAATGAGCCTCCAGCCAGCCGGTGACGACCTTGCCGAAGTCGATCCGCCATACGCCGGGTGCCGCCTCGTCCAGCACGCGGGCGGTCAGCCGCTCCTGGATGCGGTCGGGCTCGACCATTTGCGGCGTCGCCCGGTGCCCGGGCTTCCGGGCCGTGATTACCGGCTGCCATGCCAGCGCGTCCAGGTCGGAGGGGGACATCGAGCGCGGGTTGCGCCGGGCGTCGATCTCTTCGCCTCCGAAGTCGAGGGCGTTCCACGACCCCGTGTCGCGGTAGCCGCTCAGCACGGCACGCCATGCGGTGTCCGTGCGGCAGGCGGTCTGCCAGGTGTTTGCGGTGTCTATGTCCAGTTGTGCCCGCACAAGCGGTTCGGTGTAGGGTTCGTCGGGCTGCCAGCGTCCGAACGTGCCGCGCTTGTACCAACCCTGCCCGAGCCAGATCACCAGCTCGTTGTCGCCTTCGAGCAGGTAGGGACGGACATCGTAGGTCACCCACAGCGAGCGTTTGTCGAGCTGCGAGAGGGCGGGGGCGAGGCAGGCGTCGCCGACTTTGCGGCCGTTGACCCATATTTCGTGGTATCCCAGCGAATTGACGTGTAGCAACGCTTCGTCTTCGCATGCCGGGAGGGTGAATGCCCGGCGCAGGAGCACGGCCGTGGCGCCCGATTCCGGGCAGCCGATGAATTCACCCGAGACGGATGCCGGGTCGGTCAGGCCGATGCCGAAGCGGGCGACGGGGGAGACGGCTTTCCGGTTGCCCTTTTCGGTGCGCGCGGTGACGCGCCACCAGCATTGCGTCCGGGCCGTCAGCGGAAGCCCCTCGTAGGCGACTCCCACCGAACGCTTCGACCGTACCCAGCCCGAGTCCCACAAGTCGGCGTCTCCGGCCAGCAGCCGCAGGCTGTCCGAGGCAACCTCGATCCGGTAGCTGCGCTGGGCATCGCCCCGGCGCCCGGAGCGGAGCTGCCACCCGAAGCGGGGTGTCGCCGTGTCGATGGCGAGCGGATCGGTCAGCCCTTCGCAGGTCAGCCGCCGCAGGCAGGGCTTCGCGCCGTGCCCGGCATTGCCGGCCGGACCGGCCGCCAGGAGGCAGGGGCCGGAAAGGAGCCCGGGCAGCAGGAGCAGGTATAGCAGGGTTCTTTTCATGGGTTCGAAATTTTGTGCTGTCGTTTTCAGCGGTTGTAAGCCTCGGCCCGAACCGTGTAGCGGTCGTCGGGAAGCAGGCCGGCATCGAATTCAAAGTCGATCTGCCGGCTTTCGCCCTGCAGGAGCGTGAAGTAGTTGTCGTCGGCCACGTAGGGCAGGATGCGCTCGCCGTCGGATCGGCGGTAGGGCTGCACGTGCACGGCGAAGGCCACCGAACGTCCGACGTTCCTGACTGTCGTGCGGATGACCTTGCGGCCGCCTGCGGCGGACAGCTGCGAACGTACCTGCAGCTTGGCAGGGGCGAGCGTGTTGAGCGCCGTGTAGTCGCCGCGGCGGGTCGCACGCCAGTAGAAGTTGTCCGAGAGCAGGCGCCCGTCGCAGTCGGTGAGCTCCAGCCGGATGAAATGCACGGGCGAGAGTTTCGGCGCCTTCGCGTCGCGGCGGTAGACCTCCATTTCGTAGAGCGAGTAGCCCCATTGCGTGGCACGCCGGAGTCCGAGCATTCTGACGTAGCGGGCTTGCTGCAACGGCAGCGGGATCGTCTGTTCGCCGCCCTGCGCGTCCTGCGTTTCATAGACGTCGCGCCACGTGCGGCCGTCGTCCGAGAGTTGCAGTTTGTAGGCTGCGGCGTGGGCGTCCTCCCAGCGGAGCACGACTTCGGTGAAGGCGCGGCGCTCGCCCAGGTCGACCTCGATCCACTGGTCGTCGCTGTACTCGCTCGCCCAGCGGCTCGAATCATTGCCGTCGGTGAGAGCCCCGGTACCTGCGCCGTCGGGCGATGAGGAGGATGCTTTCACGGGCCGGTTGCGGGCCAGGTTGCCCTCCGAGAAATTCAGGTCGAACAGGCTGCGGGCCGTATTGGCCGCGAGCGAGACCCTGAGCTGCTGCGTGAATTGCGGCAGGAGCCGCCCGTCGAGGTCGTAGACCCGTGCTGTGGCCGTCGCTTCGAGCGGTTCGCGCGTCGTATTGACCGCCTTGACCGAATTGTCGGCATGGCTCCACTGGATATGCACCGGTTCGCACGCCTTGCGTATGCCCCAGTAGGCACCCGTCGGGTCGAGGTAATAGTCGTAGGTCTGCCATACGAGCGACGGGTAGGCCGGCTGGCTCATCCAGGTCATGATGCCCGTGGCGTCGTCCCACATGTGATGCTGCCAGCCCTCGTACATGGCTTTGTTGACCTCCAGGTTGAGCAGCTGCGCCTTGCGGCAGAAATCCTCGATCCCGTCTGCCTCGCCGTAGTTTTCGGCCACGGTCTCGAAATATTTGTCCGGGGCGGCGTTGGCCGCCGACTTGCCGAAGAAATGTTTGTCCCACATGTCGTTGCGGGGCCACCACGACTCCTCGGGCATGAATTTGCGAAAACTCTCGAATGTCGTGAATACCGCCGTGCCGATTTCGGTGCGGAAACCCCATGCCGGGCGGCCTTTGTAACCGTAGGGCATCGGGTAGGCAGCGAAGTACCACCCGGGGTGGAAATTGGCCCACGGCCCGCTTCCCGAAAGTCCCTGCGCATTGGATATGGACTGGTAGAGGCGGTCGCCGCCGTCGTAGTGGGCGACGTCGCCGCGCAGCCAGTCGTCGAGCGGGGCCTGCGGTACGCCTTCGTTGTCGCCGCACCAGACGGCGATCGAAGGATGGTTGCGCAGCCGCTTGATCTTCTCCACGGCGTTCTGCTGGAAGGCCCCCAGGTCGTGCGGCAGGTTGGGGTGCGAGTTGAGCCAGAAGTCGTCCCATATCATGATGCCGTGGCGGTCGCAGGCATCGTAGAACTCTTCGTCGGTCGTCGAGCCGATCCAGTTGCGGATCATGTTGAAATGCATGTGCCGGTGGAGTGCGACGCGGGTGTCGTACTCCTCGCCGCGGCAGCGGAGCAGCCATTCGCTCATGCCCCAGTTGCCGCCCTTGACATAGACCGGTTCGCCGTTGATCTTCAGGCGGAAGATGCCGTCGTGCCACTCGTAGCCGTATTCGCGGATGCCGAACGTTACTGTCCGTGCGTCCGATTGCCGCCCGTCGGTTTCGAACACCAGGCGGCAGGTGTACAACGCGGGGTCGCCCATGCCGTTGGGCCACCAGAGCTGCGGATGCTCTACGGCCAGGCCGGGAACCTCGCGCTCCGTGAGCCGGATCGTCCGCCGCTCGCCCGCTTCGAGGCGGACGGGGTGCGAGAAGGCGATGCCTCCGGGACGGATCTCGCCCCGCAGCACGCCCTCGCAGGCCTTGTCAGAGCGGTTCTCCACGTCGGTAAGGAGTTCGACCTTCGCATGTTCGCGGTCGGGAACCTTCGTGCGCACCCACGGTTCGACGAGGCGTACGTCGCCCGAGAGAGACAGGTAGACATCGTCGGTGATGCCGCTCAGCAACCCCGGGGCATAGGGCATCCAGTCCCACCCGGCGCTGGAGATATAGGTCGGGCTGCGGAAATTGGGCACGGGGTATCCCACCCATTCGACCTCGACTTCGAGGCGGTTCTCCCCATCGGGTGCCACGAGCCGGGTGATGTCGTAGTCCCCCGGCTGCATGAAGCCGTCGAGGTGCCCCAACTGATGGCCGTTGAGGCGGACGGTACCCTTGCGGTTCACCCCTTCGAAGCGGAGCCACAGGGTGCGGCCTTCGCCGACCGGGGGCGTTGGGAAGAGCCCCGTGTAGCGGAAATTGCGGTCGTAGCGGCTCTTGTCCGTGCGGTAGGCGTTGTCGCCGAAATTGGGGTCTGCTTCCACGCCGGCCGCAACGTACGACGCGAAGACGCAGCCGGGCACGATGGCCGGGACGGCGGGCAGGGCGTCGCCTTCCGACGGCCGTACCTCCCAACGGATATGTCCGCTGCGGCTGTCGAGCGGGATGCATTCCTGTGCACTGACGCCGGCGGCGAGCAGCGAAAGGCAGAGTGCGAAAATTCGTTTTATCATGGCGTGCGTTTTTTTCGGACGGGGGAGGGTGCGCACTCCGCTCCGGCGGGGGAACGGAGTGCGCGCGGATCGCTATTCCTCCGTTCCCGTGCCGGAATCGTCGTCCGAGTCGTAAACGTGTTCCCAGTTATATACGCGGAAGAAGTAGGGCCGGTAGAAATCGGCGCTGCCGACGCGGTTGAAATTGTCCCAGAAGTTGGCCGGGTCGCTGTTGGTCGAGAATACCAGCTCGCCCTGGCGCGAAAGCGCCGGGTGGAGGTTGATCATGTACCAGCGCTGGTGGTAGGGACTGCCCAGCTTGTCGAGCGTCGCGGGCAGCGTGAAGAGCAGCGTCCGGTCGGTGAAGGGGCCGTAAGGCGTCTGGCTGCGGAAGAGGTAGATGTCGCGGCCGAAGGGGAAGGCCTCCATGCACATGTAGTAGACGCCGTCTTTTTCGAAGACCCACGGCATCGAACCCGATTCGGCCGTGATGTAGGAACGTTCCATCTCCTCGTTGCTCGGCACGGAGCTCTGCCAATGGTAGTCGCCGCTCAGGTCGCGGATGTAGTACGACCACGGGCTGCCCAGGTCGAGCGTCTCTGTGCGGGCCACCAGCACGCGCGAAACGAGGTTCACCTGTTTGGTCGTATAGAGGTAGATATGTCCCCCTTCGGTGTCTTCGAACATGGTCGAGCCGTAACCCAGGCCGTCGGATTTGAAATTGTAGTCGGTCGAAAGCACCGACATGTATTGCCCGTCGCCCGGCTCGCCTTCGAGGCTGTACTCGCGCAGGCATCCGTCGATGTTTTTCAGCGACCCGGGTTCCACGCCCGTCCAGAGCATTTGCAGGATCTTTCCGTGCGCGGGGTCGTCATATACGACGGCATCGCCGGCCCAGTAGCAGTAGTCTTGGTCGATTTCGCCTTTCTGGATCTCGGCATCGGAGAGGGAGGCTTTCGGATGGCGGATGTGGGTGCGGGCCTGGTAGTAGCGTTCGCCCGAGGGGTTGTCCGTCTGCACGTAGTCGGCCAGCCATACCAGGTCGTCGTCGCTCTCCTGTCCGGAGGCGATCGTCGCCCCTTTCTGGATCATCAGGCTGTTGCGCGGGAAGCTGCAACTGCCCCGGGCGCGGGTCTTGCCGTCCACCACGCCGTAGAAACTGTCGTTGAACGACCAGAAGACATGGCCGCCGGGCAGTGCCGTGGTGAGCACGCCGTCGCCGCCGTTCCAGCCCAGCGTACGGGTGAAGAGGGCATCGTATTTTTTGTCCTTGTAGACGAAGACGCGGGGATTCTGCCCTCCCTCGTCGGGCATCTGTACGAGGTTCCACGACGGGTCGATGGCCGGCGGGGTCGGCGCCGGGGTAACTTCGGGCGCCTCGTCGTAGGGGATCGCCGGGTTGTCGAAGTCGTTGCACGCGGCCAGGGAGCCCGTACACAGGCAGAATATGCAGAATGCTATGATATTTCTTTTCATGGTTCGTTGCGATAAGGATTAGTATTGGGAGCGGGTCATCGTCTCGCGTACTTCGTGCCAGGTACTCCCGCTTTCGGTGGCGAGCTGGTAACGGTAGTAGAGGTAGAACGTGCCAGTCGCAGGGTCGTAGGTAGAGTCGTTGAGCGGCGAGGCCGAAACACGGATGGCATCCTGGCTGTCGAGATAAGGGGTTATGGAGACTCGCTGCATGGGTACGACCTCGTCCGTGATTTCGCCTTCGACGTAGACGGGGACGTTCACCCACGATTCGGGGTCGACCGTCACGCGCAGGCTGTTGTTGCGGGTCGTCACCTTGTCGTTGGCGGCCGTGGCGCCCGGGAGGATGCGCACCGAGCGCTCACCCACGGGGATGACCAGCTTCGAGGAGTTGATCGCCTGGCGCCGGGTGTTCGAGCCGAAGATGTTGTCGACGATCCAGCCGGTCTGCGTGGTGCCGGTCATGGTGTAGTAGGTGCTGCTCTTGGTCGTGGCGTAGTCGTTCCTGCGCTGGATCTCGAAAAGTACGAAATTCTTGGTGGCCGAGGGCATGCAGGACGATACGGACTCGATGCGCAGCGGAATGAAATAGGTCTGGTCGGGGAGCAGTTCGTCTACCCTGACGTTGATCGGGAGGCTCGCCGAACAGCTGCCGGCCTCCATTTCGACGCTCATGGGGTCGATCGTATAGTATTCGGCGGGAAGTTCCATCGCGTATTCCTCGAACTTCGTGTCGAAATTGCGTTTGTTGTACTCGCCGATCGCCTCGAAGTCCAGCCCGAGTTTGACGGTGACGTTCTGGTCGAGCCCCGTCGTGCCGCTGGCATAGATGGCCAGCTCTCCCTGGAAGCCCTTCTCGCCGTATTCGAACTCCTGCCCGAGGATGTTGTTTTCGCCGCTGACAATGAATATCTCCTTGCGGTAAAGCTCCTCCTTGTAATACTCCATTTCACAGGAGCAGAGGAAGGCGGCCGCGGCGGCGAGTATCGTTATTTTGCTGAATGCTTTCATCTTCTGAATTTTTTGGAATTGACTATTTCTCCCAGCCCGGGTTCTGATCCAGGCTCGGTACTTTGCGCAGTTCGTTGCGGTGCAGCGGCATGAACATGTACTTGGACTTGAATGTCCGTTCGCGGATCGTACGGTACGAGATGACCGTCGGGGCGTAGAATCCCTCCCATTTTCCGGCTTCGACGTTCAGGCCCGTCAGCGGCTCGCGTTCCAGTTCCTCGAAAATGCCCCAGCGGCAGATGTCGTAGTAGCGGCGGTTTTCGTGGAGGAACTCGACCATGCGTTCGCGCCGGATCAGCTCGTTGAAACTGGTGGCGTCCACCAGTTCGCCGGCGTCGGCGCCCGGGAGCCCGGCGCGGTAACGCACCTGGTTGAAAGCCCCGGCCATGGCGGTCAGGTCGCGCGAGTAGCTTTGGCCGTTGACCTCGTGGGTCTTCGTCAGGTTGTTCAGCGCCTCGGCGTAGGAGAGCAGGATTTCGGCGTAGCGGATCAGCGGGAAGGTCTTCTGAACCGTGCGGGCGTTGCTGCCCGTACGCGCATCGCGCGGGTGGACGTACTTGTAGCAGGTGTATCCCGTCAGGTTGTAGATGTTGGTCACGCCCGCCTGGTTTTTGCCGGCATTGGCGCCGTTGTAGTACTCGACGATCTTGTTCCGCATCTCTTCCGAGGTCGTAGACTGCATCTGCCACAGGGTGCCCGAGAAACCGATGCTCGCGTAGAACCGCGGCTCGCGGTTGTCATAGGCCTTGTAAGTGCCGCCGGGCAGGGTGTAGTTCTTCGATAGCTGCTTGTCGGCTGCGGTGACGCAGGTCTGGTCGTAGGGACGATCCTCGTAGGGGTACTCGGCGCTCGCGTTGTTGATGTCGCGGCCGTCGGCCATGCGGTAGGCGTCGACGATGCGTTGCGGGATGCTGATCGAACTGTTGCCGCCCAACTTGAGCGGGAATACGACGTCCTGCTGGTCGGTGATGTTCTGCGTCGTGCCCCAGATCAGCTCCGGGTTGGTCACGTTCGTCGTTTCGCCGGTGAACATTTCCGAGTAGGAACGGAAGGGGTCGATGCCGCCCGCACCCGCAGGGAAGGGATCGGAGGGGACGTTCGAGGGCAGTGGCAGGGTGTATTCGTCGGCCGGAACCGTATGCAGGCGGTAGATGCCCAGGTCGATGACGCGCTTGGCCGCGGCGGCTGCCACGGCCCACTTGCTTTCGTCGTAGGTCTGGGAGATGTAGTGCACCCCGTCGGATTTACGCTTGAAAGCCCCGAAATAACGGCGTGCGGCGGCTCCGCCGTTGAAAAGCGGGCTCGCGGCCTGCAGGCGCAGGCGTGCGACCAGCGCCAGCGCGGCGCCTTTGGTCGGGCTGCCGAAGAGATCCAACGGCTGCTCGGTTTCGAGGCTTTCCGCAGCGGCTTCGAGCTCGGAGCAGATGTAATCCACGCATTCGTCGTAGGTGCTGCGCTCGGCCTGGTAATAGTCGGGCGTTTCGTTGGTGTTGAGAACCTGGTCGCCCACGAGGATCATGGGGCCCTGGTTCTGGAGTATCCAGTAGTAGGCATAAGCCCGCAGGAAGCGTGCGCGTGCACGGAACTCCATTTTGTCGAAGGCGTTCATGTCGGGCACCTCGTCGATGTGGGGCAGGATGGTGTTCACCTTGCGGATGACCTTGTAGCAGTTGGGCCAGACATTGAAATTCCAGTCCCAGCCGCCCATTTCGGTGTAGGTGATCTTGTCGGTGGTCAGCTCCGTGCCGGGGAAGGAGACGTCCAGGATGCCGTTGTAGAATGTCCCGCAACTGACGGCCTCGTCAGACCCGGTGGCGCCGGGGACGCTGCACCAGTAGTAGATGCGGCCCTCTTTGGGCAGCTGGTTCACCGCACCGTTGAAATAGCGCTCGATGTTGTATTGGCTCTCGAAGATACGCTCTTCGGAGAAGGTGTCCTCGAAGTAGTCGTCCACGTTCAGGAAGTTGCACGACGCGGTGAGCAGGCCGACCAGCGCGAGGGGTATGATGAATGATTTTTTCATGGTAGTTTATGTTCTTAGGAGAGATTCGGGTTAGAAGTTCAGGTAAATCTGCAGCGAGAAGCGGCGCGGGATCGGGTAGGCGTGCCCGGTCTGCATGGCCTGCTCGGGGTCGAAAATCTCCACGCCGTCCCATACCGCGAGGTTCTCGCACATGATCTGGAAGTCGATGGATTGCAGGCCGAGCGCTTTGCGCAACCCCGGCGTGTGCAGGTTGTAGTTCAGGCTCAGCTCCTGCAGGCGCAGATAGCGGGCATTGCCTTTCCAGAAGGTCGAGGGTTTGGTGTTGTTGGCGTTGTTGCCGTAGGAAAGGCGCGGGAACCGCGCATTGGGGTTCTCGGTCGCCCGGTTGCCCGAGTAGTCGGCCGAAGTCCAGCGGTTGGCCGGATTGTAGGCCAGGGCCAGTACGTTGCCCTTGTATCCGCCGTTGAAGGGAATGTAACCGTCGAATTTCGAGCCGTCCTTGTCCCCGTAGAGGAAATAGTTGTTGCCCGTGCCTTTGAACAGGACGTTGAGCGTCCAGTTCTTGTAGCGGACTTCGGCGCCGAATCCGTACATGAACTGCGGGATGCCGGAATAGGCGAACAAGGGCACCTTGTCGTCGTCGGTGATCACGCCGTCGCCGTTCACGTCCTTGTACTTGATGTCGCCCGGGCGTACCGTGCCGAACTGCTCGGGGCTCATGTCCACGTCCTGCTGATCCTTGAAGAGTCCCAGGGAGATGAATCCCCGCTGCACGTCGTTCGAGAACCCGGTCTTGCTCAGGTAGGGATAAGGCTGCGTGGCCTCTTCCCAGTTGTTGATCTTGTTCTTCGAGAGCGTGAAGTTACCGCGCAGCGTGAAGTGGAAGTTTTTGCCGAGGGGCTGGAAATATTCGAAGTTTCCGTCGCCGCCCCAGCTGGTCATGCTGCCGACGTTCCCGTAGGGCATGCTGATGACGCCCACGTAGTCCGGAATCTGGGCGCGTTCCTGGAAGATGCCCTCACGGCGGTCGCGGAAATAGTCCACCGTCATGGTGAAGCGGTCGCCGAAGAGGTGGAGATCCATACCGATGTCGAATTTCTTGGCTTTCTCCCACGCCAGGTTGTCGGCGCCCACGCGGTTCTCGGTCAGTACGCCCGAACCGCCCCACGGCGTGCCGTCGGTCTTCTCTTCGATGATCGTCAGGTAGGGAAAGCGCACGCTGGAAATCCGGTCGTTGCCCACCATACCGTACGAGGCGCGGATCTTCATGAAGTCGATCCACTTGATCCGCTTCATGAATTCGTACTGCGTGGGAACCCAGCCCACGGCCACGGCCGGGAAGAATCCGTACTGCCGGCCGCTCTGGAAGTTCTCCGAACCGTTCAGGCCGAAGTTCACGTCGAGGAAATAGGTATCCTTGAAGCCGTAGGTGAAGCGCCCCGAGAGGCTCTGGTAACGCCTTGCGATGGCGTTCATCGAACTGTCGGCACCCGATTCGGTCGTGCTTTCCAGGTAGTAGAACAACAAGCCGCCTACGCGGTGGTTCCCGAAGGTGCGGTCGTAGTTGACTTTGGCGTCGAAATAGAGTTTCCGCCAGTTCCATGCCTCGGAGTTATACTGCACCGAAGCCTCGGTGACCTGTTCCGAAAGGATCAGCTCGCCTTTCTGGTTACGCTCGCGTGCCAGGTAGAGGGCCGGCATGGAGTAGCGGCTTTCGCCGTAGAGCGACTGGGAATCCCACGAACCGGTGGCCTCGATGTTCAGCCCTTCGGTGAGCATCGACAAATCCTGTTTTATGCCGATGTTGAAGAGCGTGCGGCTTTTGTTCTCCACGGTGTTGCCCGTGTAGTTGAGCAGCACGTGGGGCGGGATGTCGCTGTCCGAACCCGAGGCGGGCAGCTCGCCGCTCGAATAGCGCAGCGGGTACATCAGCGGGGTCGTCTTGGACTGCGAATCCCAGATCCAGTCGGTGAGCGAGGTGTCGGTGCGGCTGTACTTCTTACCCATGCTCGGACGCTTGTTCACCGACATGAAGCCCATGGCGCCCAGGTAGATCTGCGTCGTCTTGGTCAGATTGATGTCGATGTTGGTGCGGAAATTATAGGTGTCGTAGCCGACGCCCTTGTTGTATTTGCTGTCGTCCATGCTCTTGTAGGCCGACGATTCCTGCGACATGCCCAGGCTGGCGAAATAGCGGGCGATGTTGCCGCCGCCCTGTGCACTGACATACTGCGTGTGCTGGAACGAGGTGGGGTTGAGGATCACGTCCTGCCAGTCGATGTCGGGGTAGAGGTCGGGATCCAGCCCGTAGCGGATGATGTCCATCTGCGTGTCGTTGTAGATCGGGCTCATGCCCGAGGCTACGGCTGCTTCGTTCGCCATTTCGGCATACTGCGTGGCACCCACGTAGCGGGGCAGGCGGCGCAGCTCGGAGATGGTGTAGTTCGAGCGGAAGGTGATTTTGAGCTGCTCCTGTTTTCCGCGCTTGGTGGTCACGAGCACCACGCCGTTCGCACCGCGGCTGCCGTAGACGGCCGTTGCGGCGGCGTCCTTGAGCACCGAGAAGCTCTCGACGTCGGCCGGGTCGATCTGGCTCAGGTTGCCTTCCAGTCCGTCGATCAGCACCAGGGCGCCGCTGTTGGCGCCGAACGTGCCGATGCCGCGCACCCAGAATTCGGAGATGTTCCGCCCCGGCTCACCGCTCGACTGAATGGAAATCACGCCCGGGACGCGGCCGCCGAGCGTGTTGACGATATTCGTCGCGGGCAGTTCGAGGTCTTTGGTGTCGACCACCGCCACGGCGCCCGTCACGCTGACTTTGCGCTGCGTACCCATACCGATGACGACGACCTCTTCCATCTGGTTGCCTTCCCGGAGGGTGATCTTGACGTCGGCCGCCGAAGTGATGATCTGTTCGGCGGTTTCGTACCCCATGAACGATACGGCCAGCGTATTGTACAGTTTGGCGGTGAGTTTGAACCGGCCTTCCGAATTGGTGATGGAGCCGATGCCCGGCTCGTCCTTGATATAGACCGTGGCGCCGACGATGGGGACGTCGTCCGAATCCACGACCAGTCCGTTCACCTCGACCGGCTGCTGCTGTTGCTGTTTGCTCTGGGCACCTGCCTGTACCGCGAGCGCGAGCAGGAAGGCGCATATCAATAGAATTCGCTTCATGTCTGTTTAGGATTGTTAGGTGAATAAACCTACTTATTCGATGGCTATGCGGCGGATGGCATAGTTCTCGCTGTCGCCGATGTAGAGGTTGCCTTCCGCGGTGATGGCCAGTCCGACCGGTTTGTTGAATTTGGCCGCGTCGGCAGGGCCGTTCACATAGCCGGACGATTTGGGCGTCCCCGCGAACGTGGAGACGTAGCCGTTCGAGAGCGTGATCTTACGGATACAGTGGTTCTCCCTGTCCGTTACGTAGATGGCCTCGCCTTCGGGGTCTACGCACATCTGGCAGGGGTAGTTGAACTGCGCCTCGGCGAGCGGCCCGTCCAGATAGCCCGCCGTGTTTTTCCGCCCGGCCCACAATTCGATGGTGCCAGCGGCGATGTCGTGCTTGTAGATGCAGTGCTGGCCCTGGTTGGCGAAATAGACGATGTTGGGGTCGCGCGGATCGAAGACGACGCCCATGATGTCGCCCTGGGAGTCTATGAAGCGGCCGGGAGGCGTGAGATCCTCGCCCTTTCCGGTGGCGGGATCCCAGCGGGCCACGACGCCCTCGTTGGTGTAGAAGTAGAATTTATTGTCGGCCGGGCACATCGCGAACGTCTGGATGGCGTTCCACACGGGAGCGAAATTACCGTCGGTATAGAACAGGTCGTGATCCCACTTGATGTCTCCCATGTTCGTGTTGGCGTAGTCGGCGACGGGGTCGAAATAACCGTATCCCTTGTTCCCGATGTTGGTGTGGTACCAATATACATTGCCTGTGGCCAGGTCGGTGCTCAGGAGGATACCCGTTACGAGGATGCCGAAATCGTTGAGGACTTTGATATTTCCGGCCTCCTCGTTCATCATGTAGACGCGGTGCTTGCCTCCGTCGTCTATGCTGAAGCGGACGTAGAGGTTGTCGTGCTTGTCGACGGCGATTCCCGATTCGGGCTTCGACGAGAAATACGACCCGATCAGCGAGGTGGTTCCTTCGGGCATGGTAGTGCCCTTCATGCCCCCGGCGATCGTGGAAACATTGGTCTGGATGATGTAGTCGAACAGTTCGTCGAACTGTACCTTGTTCTGCTCGTTCTCACCCACGGAGACCGAGATGACGCACTCTTCGCCCGGGAGTTTGGGGGCAAGGACGAGCATGCGGTCTCCCGTCGAGGAGATTACGGCTGCGCGCTTTTCGTTGAAGTAGACATTGAGGGCTTTGGCGTCGGTGCCGAAGTTCTTGCCCTTGATGATTACCTGGGTCGCTATCGGCCCGGTTTTAGGATAGAACGATTCGAGTTCGATGGGTTTGTCGGGTTGGTATCCCGAATTCCCCCCCCCTCGTCGCCGTCAGAGCACGCTGACAGCCCGATTCCTGCCGTCAGGCAGGCGAGCCATAAGTGTAACCGGCATTTGCAGTAGAAGTTTTTCATGAATGTTGGTTTTAGTAGGGTATATATTTAATAGGTTGACGTGTGGGTCGCGGCGGTTTTTATCCGGAATTACCCGGGCGTGTCCCCCGGTGCGGGAGATGCGGTTCGGAGCCGATGCGGGATGGTCGGGGACAAAACACACGGCGGCGACGGGACGGGTCGTCCCGCCGCCCGGGAAAGGGCGTATGGTCTGCATTGACGGTTTCTCCGCAGGTCGGTAGGTTAGGTTCATTCGTTTCGCAAGTTCCGCAAGTCCCGCCGGAGCATTTGTCCGCCGGGAGTTTTTTGTGCTCCTACAAAATTACCTAATTGCGGGTGTTATTCAAGTCCACCGGGGTTGAAATGAGATGTATGTTAACTCGCTCTGAAAATTAATATGCTGTTTTTCATTGCGTTGCATGTTGAGCTGCTGTCCGTTTTGGTAAACGGGAATTAGAGCTGCCGGTGGATATGCGGATTTAATAACCGGCGTTTTGACGGCCTGCCCCGCCTGTGGGATTGGAAGGATCGGACACTGATAGCTGTTGTCCGGGTACTGGGGGCGGCCGCAGCTGTCCCTCTATCCCGCGCCGGACGTCGTCGTGGGCGTGATGGCAGAGGGAAAACCGACCTGGGCCGATGAGGATGCACTCGTTGATCGGCGACGAAGCCTGAAGGCATGCAAATAGAAAGGGCCGGACATTTTGTCCGGCCCTTTTCGCATGGTCGCGTGGGGTTACTTGGTGACGCAGATGTCATCGATGAACCACCGCGAGAATTCGCCGCTGGCAGCGTCGCTCGTGAATTTGATGCGGGTCGAAGCCGTCGCGCCCTCGATCTTCAGCGTATAGTTGTTGAAGGCCGTGGTCGAAAGGTTTTCGACGGTGGTTCTGGTCGCTCCGCTGATCGTTCCGCCGCCCGTTACCTCGACGACGATCGTCGTCAGGTCGCCTTTCTTGTCGGCGGGTTCCCCGGCCTTGCCTTTGGGACGGTCGGAGAAGGTCTTGTAGGCCATGGCTTTGAACGAGAGGTTCAGGTCGCCGGCGGTGCCGAGAGCCGGTGTTAGCAGGTAGCCCGGCGAGTTCTTGTAGGCGTTGCGCGCCACGGCCTGCGTTTCGACATAGCCGATTTGGGCATAGCCCGGACGCTGGCGGACGTTCTCGCCCGAAATTCCGTTCTTCACGGACGGCGCCCATGAAGTGATGTCGCTGCCGCAGTAGTTGGCCATTGCCGCCAGTTTGTCACCCAGCAGGTAGTCGAGTCCTTCGGTCAGGTTGTCGAACGGTTCGAAATAGAGGGCTCCGGCGGGTTTGGCGGTGTGGAACGACGGTATCGCCTCGATCGCGAAGCATGAGTGCAGGCGCGAGTCGGAGTTGTAGCCCGCCGTGCCGCCGTTGACGCTGGTTTTTCCCGTGGGGTAGAGTTTCAGGTAGAGTGTCTGCCCCTTGGTCAGGTTGATCGTCGGGGTGAGGGGCACGGTGTAATAGAAGAAGAAACCGCTGCTGGAGATGGGCTGCGTGACGGAGATCGCTGTCGAGTTGTCGTCGGGCGTGATGAAGGTTTCGTTGTCGTTGGAGTAGGCCAGAACCCAGTCGCGCGGGGCGCCGCCCGTACCCGAGAGTCCGAACGACACGCGGAATTTGGCGGGCATGTCCTGCGCCAGCGGGAGCGTCAGCAGGAAGTAGCAGTTCTGGCCGGCGACCATCGACTTGGCCGGGATGTTGTCGTGCGCGCCCTCGTCGGCCCAGTGGGTCATGCGGAAATCGCTCGACGTGCGGCCGATGGCCCGTGCCGTGAGGACGGCGCAGATGTTGTTATCCTTATCTTCGGCCTTGAAGTCTGTGCCCTGCTTGTCGAACGTACCGTCCTTGATGGTGATGTACTTGCAGTCCTTGTTGGCCTGCGACGAGGCGTAGAACGAGAATACGTAGGGCAGCTTGATACCGATCGACGCGCCGAAGCGGATGTCCGTCAGCCTGAGGTCGTTCTCGGTGCAGGGGCGGATGCCGACCGTGCGGTCGTGCGGGACGGCAATGCCTTTCAGCGTGCCGCTGCCTGTGGGCGCGGCGTTGATGCCGAACGAAGCCGTCTGGTCGGCGATCAGCGCGAAACGGTCGTTGTCGGGGGTCTGCATCGTCAGCCCGTCCATTACCTTCATGCCGTCGAGCGAGTGCCCCTCTTCGACGTACACCTGCGAATAAACGCCCACGTACATCGATTCGTATACGCCCGACATCAACTGCTCGTACGTGATGGTCGTGGCGTCGAGGATCACCTGCGACGTTTCGGTGCGTCTGGCCCGGTCGTCGGAAACGGGTTTCAGCTCCATGACGCCGTTCTGGGCGCTGCGGCTGACAACGGCCCCTTTCAGGTCTACTTCGAGTTCTTCGCCGATGTTGTAGTAATGGATGTCGTCGAGCCGGAGCGTGATGCCCGTGCCGGGTTCGGGACTCCCCTGCAGGGCGATGCAGTGCTCGAAGTAATTGTTGTCCTCTACGCTCGATACGACGGTGCCGCGCATCTTCACCTCGTCGGGCACCGTGTAGTCGCCCTCGGCGGCGAGCGCCTTGAGGTCGGGGATGGTGATGTAGCCTTCTGCGGCCGCCGCGCCCTGCGTGACGGTCAGTACGTCCTTGACGTCGGGGTGCGAGAGCGACCGGGCGGTGATCGTCACCGAACGCGACGTTTGTGTGTCGTTTTTGGTCAGGGCGGCTTCGATCGTGGCGTTGCCGACGGCCGAGGTCTCGGAGAGTTCGACCCAAGACGTTTCGGCGCCCTCGACGGTGATTTCCCAGTCGCAGTTCGAATCGACGCTGAACGACAGAGTCGTGGCGAACGACGGGGCTACCAGCGTCGGGGTGCTCATCCTGAGCGTCGGCATCGGAAGATCCACATCGTCCTGACAGGCCCACGCCGCGAGTATGGCGGCGGCTGTGGCGAGAAGCCTGAATGGTCTTATAAGGTTGTTTTTCATGGTCAGGTCATTTTTTATTTAGCAATAAGTGGCAGCGTGTGCCGGATATCGGCCGAAGAGGTGCCCAGCAGTATCTCGAAATCGCCGGGGTTTACACGCCATGCGTGCGTCTGGTCGCACCAGTAAGCCAGATCCCTGTAAGCGATCTCGAACTCCACGACCTGCGACGCTCCGGGCGCCAGCTCCGTTTTGCGGAAGCCCTTGAGCTCCTTCACGGGACGTATCACCGCCGGGTTCTTCTCCGAAACGTAGAGCTGGACGACTTCGGCGCCGGGCAGCGTGCCCGTGTTGGTGAGCCTTACCGAGATTTTGACTTTCTCGCCGTCGGCGATGGCCTTGGCCGAAAGGCGGGGCTTCGACAGCTCGAAGGTGGTGTAAGAGAGCCCGTGCCCGAAGGGGAAGAGCGGCTCGATGCCCTTGGTGTCGTACCAGCGGTAGCCTACCAGCACTCCCTCGGTGTAGGGAATGTCGTAAAGCTGGATGAGCCGTTCGTTACGGCATTCGTTGTAGAACTGTCCGTCGGGCGGAATGGTTCCTTTGGCCGGAGAGTCGGCGAACTCCTTTTCGATGGTTATCGGCAGTTTGCCCGACGGGTTCAGCTCGCCGGCGAGCACCTTCGCGATGGCGCGGAATCCGTTCTGTCCCGGATACCAGCCGTAGAGGATGGCTGCGGCTTTGTCGGCCCAGCCGGTCATGCGGATGCCCGAACCGGAATTGACCAGCACGACGGTGCGGGGATTGGCCCCAACGGCCTGCTGCACCAGCTTCTCCGCGGAAGAGGGGAGCGCGAACGGACGTTCGATGCTCTCGGCGTCGAGCGTCCCCACGCTTATGAGTACGACGTCCGCGGCGGCGAACTGCTCTTTCGAGGGTTTTTCGGCGAAGGTCACCCGGGCGCCGAACTGCTCTTCGAGCGCTTGGCGCAGGGTGACATTGTTGTAACCCTTGACTGCCGCCGAACCTGCCCCGCGCGGGATTTCGTCGAGAAATTGGCCTGCCGCGAGTATCTTCGTTCCGGGTTTGAGCGGCAGGAGCCCGTCGTTCCGGAGCAGTACGATGCCTTCGGAGCTCGTTCTGTAAGCGGCGGCTTCGTGTTCGGGAAGTTTCGCCAGCAGTTCGGGTTTGTACTTTTCGTCGCCCTTGCGGTCGTACAGCCCGAACCGGATGCAGGTGGCGATCAGCGGACGGATCATCGCGTCGATGTCGGCTTCGGTGATTTTGCCCTGCGACAGCAGCTCCTGTGCCGTGATATCCTCTTTCCAGCTGCCAGGCATCTCGACGTTCTGACCTGAAAGAATCAGCTTCTGCATGTCGTAGACCGAATTCCAGTCGGTCATGACCAGTCCTTCGAATCCGAGTTCGCCGCGCAGCAGGTCGGTAATGACCTCTTTGCTCTGACCCGCCCACTCGCCGTTGATGCGGTTGTACGAGGTCATTACGCAGGCGACGCCTGCGGCGATGCCGGCTTCGAAGCCGGGCAGGTAGATCTCACGCATCGTGCGTTCGTCGAGAATCGAGTTCGAACGGCGGCGGTAGAATTCTGTGTTGTTGGCCAGGAAGTGTTTCAGGCAGGCGGCCGTGCCGGTACTCTGCATTCCCTGCACGTAGTTCTCGGTGATGCGCGACGTGAGAAACGGATCCTCGCCGAAATACTCGAAATTGCGGCCGCACTGCGAATTGCGGTAGATGTTCAGTCCGGGGCCGAGCAGTACCTCGACGCCGCCCGCACGGCACTCCTCGCCGATGGATCGGGCGTAATCGTAGGCCAGCGCCGGATTGAACGTGGCGGGCAGCATGATCGGGCATGGGAAGGCGGTGGACTTTTCGAGCTGCCGAACCATCGTGGGGTCGGGCAGGTTGTGGCGCATGTTCACGCCCTGCGAAGCGTCCGAAAGGTAGATGTAGGGGATGCCGAGGCGTTCGATGCCGTTGAAGAAGAAGCGGCTGTAACCCCGCGTCATCGAGATTTTTTCGTCGAGCGTCATCTTCGATAGCAGGCTGTCGGCCTGCCGGGCGGCTTCGACCACGCTCATGCGCGGCTGGGCGAAACCGGAAACGGCAAAAAAGAGCAGTAAGGTCGATAATGCGATCTTTTTCATAACAGGTTATTTTTTGATGTCCACCAATACGGGCAGGTGATCCGACACTTTATTGACATTGATCTCGTCGTACGACGGGACGGCCGTTCCCAGCACTTCGCAGGCGGCCTCGTTGCCTTTGTAAAGCACGATGTAGTCGATACGCTTGGGGGTGGCGGTGTTCATGAAGGTATTGGACGAGGTGCTGATGATCTCCCATTTCTCCTTCAGCTTGACCATCATCTCCGACGACATGTTGCTTTCGTTGAAGTCGCCCGCAAGGAAGATGGGCTTGGTGTACGATGCGTAGTTGGCGGCGATGTAGGCGTTGATGATCTCCACCGACTGCGCCCGGTTGGTCGTTTCGAGGTGGCAGAGGTGGGTGGCGATAAAGATGTAATCGTCGAACTCGGCGAGGAAGAACTTGCGCGCCTCGGTGCCGGGCAGGTCGTCCGATACGGTGCGCAGCGGTTCCCGCTTGCTGAGGATGCCGATGCCGTAGTCGCCGCCGCGGTAGTCGATCGTCTTGCAGTAATAGGGTTTCATGCCCGTGCGGTCGGCCAGCTCCTGGAGCTGGTCGTGCGGGTGCCATGTGGTGAATTTGTCCAGCTCCTGCAGGGCGATCACGTCGGGGTCTATCAGCGAAATGACCTTGGCTGTGTTGTTGTAGTTGGCGCGATCCACGTTGGTCTGGGTCTCCCAGCCTTCGCAGCGGTGGGTGTTGTAGGTCGCCAGCCGGATCGAATTGGGCAGGCGTCCGTAACCGTCCTTGTAGGGGTTCTCGGCCGCTCCGGCCGAGTGCCCGAAATCGAAATCGGAGTTGTCGCCGTCGAGCTCGTTGCACGCGGCGAAGGTCGTTGTCGTGCAGAATGCCAGCAGCAGGTATGCTAAGTTTTTGAATTTCATGGTCAGCGTTTTTTTGTTAGAATTTGAGTCCGTCGTCCCAGCCGGGGTTCTGGCTGATGGCGCCCTGCGTCAGTACACGGTCGTCAGTCGGGATGGGATAGAGGTAATCCCGCTCTTCGTTCCAGGTGCGCACGAGGTTGGGATCGTCGTGTATCCGGATGTAGCCGTGGTCGCCCTCGCTCAGTTTGACGTCCACGCCGAGTTCATAGACCACGGGGATTTTGGTGTCGGGTTTGGTGCCCGACCAGATACAGACGTCGTCCGTGCCGTCGCTGTTGAGGTCGTACGAGCCGACGCCCGGGAAGTAGAGCCCTTCGAAGGGCTTTTCGAAACGCTTGCCCTCTTTCCAGCGTATGATGTCCCAGTAGCGGAAGTTCTCCATGAGCAATTCGACGGTGCGTTCGCGGCGGATTTCGAGGATGACGCCCTTGTTCGCTCCCGTGACGTTGGCATACCCCGTCTCGGCCGATGCCAGGTAGGGGTCGGGATTGGCGTTGGCCCACTCCAGCGAGAGGTTGGCCACGCCGGCGCGTTCGCGCAGCGGCTTGATCGTCTTGTCGAGGTCTTCCTGCGTCAGCGTGCCCAGCTCGGCTTTGGCTTCGGCGTAGTTGAGGTAGACTTCGGCCGTACGGAAAAGCGGCATGTCGCTGGTCGAAGCCTGGTAAGCGTCGTATTTGGCCGGTAGCAGGAACTTCACCAGCTGGTAGCCGGTCATGGTCGCGGCCAGGTTGGGCGCCGACTCCTTGTCGTCGTCGATGCGTTTGTAGCCCGGCGTGCGGACGGTCTGTGCGAAGCGGCCGTCGCGGTTTTTGCTCTCGTCGGGGAGTTGCATCGTTTCCCAGCCGGGCTGCGAGGTGAAGGGCGTGCCGTCCTTCATCAGGTACATGTTGGCGACGTTCTTCAACAGACCGGGGCGTCCCATCGTCGTGCCGGTCAGGTAGCCATTGACATCGTGTTTGAGCCCGATGGCTGTGTTGAAGGCCCGTGCGAGGATGATCTCGGAGCTGATGGCGTTTATCGAGGAGAAGAGGTTCAGGTAGGGCGTGCTGCCCGACTTGTAGATGGTGTAGCCGCTTTTCTCGATGAAGGTTCCGGCGGCCGATACGCACTCGGCCAGGTAATAGTCGGCGTCGTCGAGCCCGTGGTACTTGCGGAAGGTGCCTTCGAACAGGCAGACGCGGCTTTTCAGCGCCAGTGCCGTCCATTCGCTCACACGGTAGGTTTCCTTGGTCGGGGAGAGGTGCTCGATGGCGAAGTCGAGGTCTTCGATGACCTTCGACATCACCAGGTCGCGCGAGTCGCGGCCCTTGTAGAGCTCCTCTTCGTTCGAAGCCAGCGGACGATCCACCCAGGGTACGTCGCCGTAGTATTTGACCTTTTCGAAATAGAAATAGGCTCGGAAGAAACGGGCGAGGCCCTCGTATTGCAGGCGCACGTCGCGATCCTTGCAGTTGGATGAGTATTCGAGGAAGAAGTTGATGTCGCGCAGCTTCTCCCACTTCCAGGTCGAGGCGGTCGCGGGAACGGTGCGGTTACCGAGCACTTCGCTGGTCAGCACGTTCTTGGCGATGACGTCGGCCGACTCGCCGTAGACGGTCGTCGGGAAAATGGTGTAGAAATCGTTGGTGTAGAGCTGGCACTCCTGCTCGTTGCGGAAGAATTTATCGGGCGTGAGCTTATCCTTGGGGTAGCGGTCGAGTTGGTCTTCGCATCCGTACAGACCCAGCGCGGCGATTCCGACCAGCGTATATTTTATCAGTTTTTTCATAACGGCAGTTATTTAGAAGGTGAGGTTTAAACCGATCGAGTAGGTCTTGCACCACGGATAGACGTTGGCCTTCTTGTCCGAGTCGGCGGCGGCCTGTTCGGGGTCGAGGAATTTGCTTTTGAGCGCCGTCCAGGTGGCGAGGTTCTCGCCGCTGAAATAGATGCGCAGCTCCTTGATGCCGATCTTCGAGGTCAGGTGCGTGGGAATGGTGTAGCCGACAGTCAGGTTCTTCAGGCGGCAGTAGGCCAGGTTCTGGATATAACGGTCGTTGGTGTAGTAGACCACGCCCGACGTGGAGTTGAGCGAGCTGTAGGCACGGGCGCGCGGGAAGTAGGCGTTGGGGTTCTCTTCGCTCCAGACCTTGCTCATGAAGTCGCGCGGGATGAATGTCGCGTAGGGACGGCTGTAGGGGCCCCAGAAGCGAAGGTTGTCGGCGCCGGGGTACCAGTCCTGGCGGCCAATGCCCTGCACGAATACCGATACGTCGAATCCGTACCACGAGAAATTGACCGTGGCGCCATACTGGTAGCGGGGCTGCGAGTTGCCGATGATGCGGCGGTCGCCCGTGTCGTCGAGCGTGCCCTTGCCGCCGTTGATGATGTTGTTGCCGTCCAGGTCGAGGTAGATCACGTCGCCGGCGCGCACGCCTTTGCCGTATTCGCCCGTCGAGGAGTAGTATCCCGGAGCGACCGTCCTGTAATCGATGCGCGAAGCGTATTCGGCGGCTTCCTCATCGGTGCGGAACAGTCCGCCGACCTTATAGCCCCAGATCTCGCCGAGCCGCTTGCCGACGTAGGGATCGCCGATCAGTCCCGTGGGGTTGTCGCACTTGGTGTATTTGGCCGTGTAGTCGGACAGCGAAGCCGAGATGCCGTAGCTGAACTGTTTGCCCGCCAGCTTGAACGAGTCGCGCCAGCCGAGCACCAGTTCGTAGCCCTTCGTGCGCAGGTCGTTGGCATTGACCTGGGGTTCTTTGGCCCCGTAGATCGAGGGCAGCGATTTGCCTTGGCTCAGGATGCCTTTCGTGTCGCGGATATAGAAGTCGGCCGAGAGCGAAAGCCGGTTGCGGAGCATATTGAGGTCGATACCGATGTTTTTTGAAACGACTTTCTCCCAGGTCTGGTTGCCCGATACGGGGTCGCTGACCGTGGCGTGCTGTCCCAGTGCCGAGCCGTTGAACGAGTAGTCGTTCATCGTGCCCTTGGTCGAAATGGTCTGGATGAAGTCATAGTATCCGATCTGCTGGTTGCCGAGCGAACCGTACGAAAAACGGAGCTTCAGGTTGTCGATGGTGCTGCGCAGCGGTTCGAAGAAAGACTCCTCGCTGATGCGGTAGGCCGCCGAGAACGAAGGGAAGAAGCCGAAACGCTTGCCGCGCGGGAAACGCGAAGTGCCGTCGTAGCGCCCGTTCATCTCGAACAGGTATTTGCCCTTGTAATCGTAGGCCGCGCGGTAGAACCACCCCATGATAGCGTATTCGTTACGGCCGCCCGTGAGGTCGATGGTCGTGCCCGTGGCGAGGTTGAAGTCCGAGAGGTCTTCCGAAAGCAGCCCGTTGCGGCCCGTTTTCAGGTCGCGGAAGTACTTGGCTTCGTAGTTGTAACCGGCGATGAGCGTCAGGTTGTGCTTATCGCTGAAGGTCTTGTTGTAGGTGCCGTAGACGTCGGCCACGTAGTAGTTCTGATCGTAGACCGTTTCCTTGTATGCGTTGGGGAAGTTGCCTTCGGGTTCGGTTTCGACCACGCCGGGATATTTCGAATATTCGACGTTCACGCTGCGGTAATCGTAATGCAGATAGCCCTGCGTATAGCTGAAGTCGGCCTTGACGTTGAAGTTCTTGTGGAGCTTGAATTCAGCTTCGAACGTGGTGGTGAACTCCTGAATCTTCTTGTTGCCGCCGCTCTTGCCTTTCTGCATCATGGCGTTGTAGCCGTCCATGACGTAGTGGGTCGAGGAGTTGGTGCCCGAGGTGTGCGATACGGCCGTGCCGTCGGGGTTCACCGGGACGAACGATGCCAGCGCATGGAGCGTCGGTTTGCGGAAGTTATTGTATTCGTCCTCATAGCCGTAGTATTTGTAATTGGACTGGAAGAACTTGGTGTTGCTCGAGATGGTCAGCCACGGCCGGAGCTCGGCGGACAGCTTCGCGCGGAAGTTGTACGACTTGTACATGTCGGGCAGCAGTTTGTTGATACCCTTCTGCTGGTAGTAACGGCCGCTGACCATGTACGAAAGCGCCTTGCTGCCACCCTTGATGTTGATGTTGTGATCCCAGGTCGGGCGGGTGTCGTCGTAGAGGTAGTTGTACCAGTCGAAGTTGGCCAGGTAGACGTACTGCTGCTGGCCGTTGCGGCGGTCGGTGATGACCCAGGGCCGCGCCGGATTCTCCTTTTTGTCGTTGCGGCGCTCCCATAACGCCTGGTAATCGGACTCCGTGTACGAGGTGTAGGGCGTGTTCTGCGCCGAGAGCATGAACAGGTCGGCGATCTTGGCCGAGTAGTAGCCGCGGGTTTCGTAATCAGTCGAGGTTGTCGGGCTGGACACCGAGAAGTAACCGTTGTAGGAAACCTCGGCCTTCTCGTTGAACTTGCCGCTCTTGGTGGTGATGAGGATGACGCCGAATGCGCCGCGGGCGCCGTAGATGGCTGCCGAAGCGGCGTCCTTGAGAACCGTGATCGACTCGATGTCGTTCGAGTTGATGCGTTCGGGATAGGTTTCCACGCCGTCGATCAGGATCAGCGGGCTGCCGCCGTTGGGCGACGTGTTGCCGCGGATGTTGTACGAAGCTCCCGCGCCGGGTTGTCCCGACGAGAGGGTGACGTTGAGGTTGGGAATGGCACCCTGCAGGGCCCTGCCCACGCTCGAAACGGGACGATCCTGGAGTTCTTTCTGCGAGATGCTGGCCACGGCGCCCGTCAGGTTGGCCTTCTTCTGCACGCCGTAACCCACAACCACCACTTCGTCGATGCTCTGCTCGGAAGAGGTCAGCACCACGTCGAAGAAGGTGCGGTTGCCGATCTTGGCCTGATAGGACGTGTAACCGATGAACGAAACGCTGAGCATGGCGTCGGTCGAGAGAATTTCGGCCGGGAATGCGAATTTGCCGTCGAAACTGGTGGTGATGCCCTTGGTTTGCCCGCCGTCGCTGAGTAGTACTGTGGCTCCGACGACGGGAGCGCCCTTGTCATCCTTCACTGCGCCTTTCAGGGAAACGGGTTTCCCCCCCCCGGCTACTGCGGGCGCCTTCATCAGTATGATACGCCTGTTTTCGATCTTGCAGGTGCAGTCGGGTAGCATCTCCCGGACGATTTCGGTCACGGGACGTTTCACGGCCGATACGGACACGGTTTTTTCCATGTCGAAATCGCCGTTGTTGTAGAAGAACGTGTATTCGGTCATGCGCTCTATCTCGCGCAGGACTTGTTGGACGGTCGCATTGGTCCTGGCGATGCTGACGGTGGGCGAACTTTGCGCCCGGCTACCTGCGGGCCATAGCAGCAGCCATGCCAGACAGACGACACCGAGGATTCTGGTTTTGCTAAAATTACGCATAGATTTTAAGTTTAGGTTAGGTTTGCGGAGTTTTGTGCCCAGGGCACAAGGCCGGGAAGTTCCGACCGGACGAAAGTTCGGGTAGTCGATGTTACATAGGCTGAGGTTTGGTATTACTTGTGATTTCTACTTTCTCTGGGAATAATCGTCACATGGCGGTTCTCGCGCGCATAGTTGATGTCCACGACCAGCGACATGGCTTTGAGTATCTCGTCGATGCTCTCGTTGCGGATCACTGCGAACGACATCCTGACCTGGCGCGCCCACTCTTCCGGACAGTCGATCTCGACGGCGTACCAGCGCTGGAGATTGGCGATAATGTCGCTGAGCGGGGCGTTGTCGAACGACAGCTCGCCGTTCATCCACTGCGAATAGTTCAGCGCCGTGACCTGCGACAGCGAGATGCGACCGTCTTTTTTCGAATAGGCCAGCCGTTCGCCCGGCTTGAGGATCACCGGCCGCGGCAGCCGGCCCCCGAAGGCGCGGACGCTTCCGCTGCAGAGGATTACTTCCGTGGTGCTGAACTCGGCGTAGTTGATGAAATCGAATTCCGTGCCGAGAACCTCGATATTCATGTCGTCGGCTTTGAGGATGAACGGGCGTTTTTCGTCGCGGCGGACTTTGAAGAATGCTTCGCCGGTGAGCTCGACCACGCGCTTGCGGCCCGAAAGATCACCGTAATAGCGCAGCACGCTGCCGGCGTTGAGCCAGATGCGGGTGCCGTCGGGTAATACGTACTCGCCTTTGTCGTGGGCCGAGGTGACGATGTTGGTCTGTACCCTGCTGCGCAGGTAGCCCTGTGCGGCGAAGTAATTGACGCCCACGGCCAGCAGTACGACCGCCGCTGCCGCCGCGACCTTTCGCCAGAGGCTCCGGCGGCGGAAGCTCTCTTCGCGCCGGATGGCTTCGTGCAGGCGGGCCAGCTTCCGGTCGCGGCCGGGCCGCTCGGCGGCCTCGAGCCTTTCCCAGTAGGTTTCGAGCGTTTGTTCCTTCTCGGTGCGTGCTTCCGGGTCGCGCAGCCAGTCGCCGAACGCCTGCTGCACTTCCTGCGGCATCTCATTCCCGAGGAATGTTTCGATGATCTCTTTTATATAGTTTTTGCGCATAATGATTCGCCCGTTTACCAATAAGACGGTTCATATCGGGACTACGCACGTCGCAAGTGGAATTATTTTTCAGAAAAAGAAAAGAATCAGCTTCACAAGCTTCCGCAGCTCGGCCAGGGCGCGGGAAATCTGGTTCTCGACCGTGCGGCGGCTGATGGAGAGCTGTTCGGCGATCTGGTCGTTCGAAAGCCCCTCTTCGCGGCTCATGCGGAAGATCCGGCGCCGTTGTTCGGGCATTTTTTCGACAACCATGCGGATCAGCAGCAGCAGGTCGCGGCTGTCGATGGCGCTGTCGGGAAGCTCGTATTCGGGCAGCAGGCTGGCCCTGCGGGCGTAATTCTCGCGCACCGAACGGCTGTCGAAGCGGTCGTAGACGGCGTTGCGAGCCATGCGGAAGAGGTAGGGGCCAAATGCGTCCACGGCGCCGATCGAAGTGCGGTTGCGCCATATTTTGAGGAAAATATCCTGCGTGATGTCCTCTGCTTCGGAGTGATCCTTGAGCATACGATACAAGAATTCTTCCGTCTTCGCAGCATATTTCAGGTAAAGCGCATCAAAAGCGGAACGGTCGTCTCGAGCCAGTGCCTCGAGGTATCGTCTTTCTTCATCCATTATGATCCGTCGGGGTATTGTCAGGTAAAAGTAGTGAATTTTTATAACCTGCAAGAAATTTCCGGGAAAAATTAATCCGCTTGCGGTGTCCTGTGACGGATACCTATATTGATGCCGGTCAGTCCGGCTTCGCGGTGCCCGACTGCGGGCGGGCGATTTGAGGAAAAATCAGATTTGCAAACACGATAATAAGACCATGAATAACGGTGACTCGATACAAAAATAGGTTCCGAAATCTCTGGTACATCAAAGTATGTAATTACTTTCTGGAATCCTGCTGCGAGAAATGCCTGCACAATGATCGTTCGGCCTGTTGATCCCAATGATCCGGCTCAGTATGGCATTGCGTGAAGATTTCGACCGCATGTCCGCTGGTGGTTACACGGGCATAGATAGGCGCTTTGCCTTTCTTGTCGATTTTGGTCTTCCTGCGTAAGAACACCACGCTGAAAGTTCGCCGAGCCGAGGGCCGAGCCGGACTTGTTCGAGCTATGCCGAGGCGAGAATGAACTTCAACTTTATTGAAAGTCTTTCTTTCCATACTGCTGTAAATGGTTGGTGAGTAATACGTTTACAGCATAGAAATGTTGCGAGGCAAAAGCTGACTGTTAATGCAATAACTTACATTAGTGACCTGTTTCCGGTTCGAGCAAAACAGGTTGACGATAAGGTCGTAAAAACCTGCTTTTCGTTGCTTTTATCGGCTTCGGCCTAAAAATGAAAAAACCTTACATATCATTGATACATAAGGTTTTATACTCTGTTTTGCCTCTTATTTCAAAGGCTTCAAGGGTGGAAGATGGGGCTCGAACCACCCAAAATGTTTTCTGTATATCAATTAGTTGCTGAAAGAACTAAGTCGTTGTACCACACTTTGGCTTTGTGTGAAAAGCGTTGGTTTGCTTACCTATTTTTGAGACTTTTCAATATTTATAAAGATAGAAAATTTAAGGAAGAAAAACAAATCTATATGTTATAGACAATTTGTGCGAATTGAAGATGAGTTTTTATTAATATCATTTTGTGCAATAAATAATTGATAACAGTCTGTTTGCAGGAAAAGAAATTGTTATATTTGTTTATAAAAAACTCTTTCCGGTTATGAATAGAATCAAACAGTGGTTGAAATATTATCGGGCATCTTTGATTGATGGCGCCGTGAAACCCAAAAACAATATCTTCGAATCAGGTATCGATCGGGAAACAGCCTGTTTGGAGCGAATGGATTCTTCGGAGATCGAAGGTCTGCAATCAAAATGCGATCATAAATTATTTCTGATTAAAGATAAGAATGGAGATAAAGAAATAGAATGGGCTACGATACAAATTGCTCCTGTATTTATTGTCAATGAATTCGAGCATACCAAGAATCGGGATGGTGATTCTGTCGGGAGACATTATCCGTTCTGGATTTCGGCAAGGGTAAATAACGAAGGAACTTTGCAGCCGCCACTCGAAGGTGAGATTCCGACGTTTATGAGACCCTATCTCGCTCCTAATCCTCAAGAGTTGCCGATTATTGCCGAGATGGATAAACTTGACGAGGTCTTGTCAAGCAGCATAATGAGCGTCTCTAATGATAATTGGTTGGAGTATTGGGCGAGTTGTGAGGCATTTTTTAAGAATGTCACAGGGAAAGATTTCCAAAATTTTCACAAAGATAAGGTGAGATTCGGCTTTTGTGTATATGGCGATATAAATACGACTCGAAATATACGCAATCTTTATGACCAGTTACTGGATGAGTCCTGTGAACCGGAGAATGAATTAATGCAAATCTTACTTTCGGAAAAAGAGGAGAGCCGGAACAAAGAATTGAATGTAAAAAATGGGGCAGGTTCACGTAGGGCGATTTACTTAAATAAAAATCATTACGGGCAGATGCGATGTGATTTTCCATTGTCTCGGTCTCAACGAGCTGCGTTTGCTGAATATCTTGAAGATGTAAACAATAAAGTGTTCGCTGTTAATGGCCCTCCCGGAACCGGCAAAACGACTTTGTTGCAGAGTATTATCGCAAATAATGTGGTAATGCCGGTACTAAATGCCGAGAACCCGATGTTGATGATAGGTTGTTCAACAAACAATCAAGCCATTACAAATATATTGGATAGCATGCAGTTTGAGAATGACGATGAAAACGATATATTGTCAAAACGATGGCTTCCCGAGGTGTCTGCATTCGGCCTTTACCTGACTTCTTCCCAAAATAATAGGCAGGAGCAAAAAAATTATCAGCAGGCAACGAGTAATTTCCTGAACGACGGGTTTCTTGGTTGTGTAGATCAAAAAGATCGTGCACCAGAATTTGAAATCTATTTCATTGATCAGACGGTTCGGATATTTGGCATAAATCCTGACACAAAATTAACCAAAGTCAAAAAAATACTGAAAGAAAAGATTGAGGCGGCGAGGCGGGCGATTGATGACGCCTTGGATCGAACCGCATCATATGAGGATATTCCCGAGACGCTCAAATCGCATGGCTTTGAGAACAAGAAGGCTTTAGAAGACAAAATATCAGAAATACGTGAAGCCATAAGTGCTGAAAAGGATTTCGGTGGTACTTTAAATAGGATAACTGAAGAATTGTCAGGATGCTATAACGGGTTGCCGTTTTTCATTAAATACTTCCCGTTTGAGTTTTGTAAACGGTATCGAAGTAATAAATTTCAACTTATAATCGATCCGATTGCCGAACACGTTACGGCCGATTTGATATTTCACAAGTATTTTCATATTGTAGCAGAAGTAGATCGGTTGAAACTTGAATCATCCAAGAAATTAGCCGATTTAATAGCACTGTTCGAACGATTGTCAACTCTGAGGCGTAATATATTGCAACGGGAAGAGAATTATCGATCTATCTTTAATTCTTGGACGGAAGAGCATCGAGTGCGCTGGGAAAAGATAATTAAAAAAGTATCTGATTACAATGATCTTCCTGCGGATGAGATAACAGCCGCAAAATTGGACGTTTCGTATCGGTATGATTTATTCTGGTTATGTGTTCATTACCGTGAAGCCGAATACATAGAGGCAGTGGCCCGTAAAACGGATGTAAGTTACGAACGTAGTGAAAGTGAATACAAACAAAAATTGCAACGGTTAGCACGAATTACACCTTTGTTTATTTCTACGTTTCATTCATTGCCCCGATTCAGCAACTATTATGGTCAACAACATGGAGAGACTTATTATCGGGATCTTTTCGATCTTATGATTGTCGATGAGGCAGGGCAAGTTGCTCCGGAAGTGGCTGCTGCATCTTTTGCATTGACAAAGAAAATATTGGCAGTCGGAGACGTTAACCAGATCGAGCCTGTATCCGGTGTTACAGATCGGGTCGATTTTATTAATGCCCAAAAATACGACCTGTTGACTACGAATGAACAATTTGATGTACTAAGTAGCCTCGGCTTCATGGCTTCCGAATGCAGTTTGATGCAATTAGTTAAAAAATCATGTCCTTATCGATTCACGTTTGGCAATGGGAAGACGGATAAAGGAGCTTATTTGCTTGAACATTATCGATGTTTAGATGACATTATCCGTTATTCGAACGACTATGTCTATAATGGTTGTTTGGATTTATTGGGAGGCCGGAAACATAATAAAAGCCACTCTTTGCCTCCGATGGGCTATATCCATGTTAACGGGACTGATGAGCAAAATAACGGGAGTCGACAGAATGATCTTGAGGCGCGAGTAATCGCAGAGTGGCTTTTCTGTAATTACAAAAGTATCGAAGGAGCTTATGAGAAAGAGATTGGCGAAGTATTAGCCGTAATTGCCCCGTTTGCGGCACAGATTCGATTGATACGAAAATATGCCAAAGAAAGGCTCGGAGAGAAGGCTTGTTCGAAATTAACTATTGGTACGGTTCATTCTTTGCAGGGTGCAGGCCGCGAGGTGGTCTTATTCTCAACAGTATATGGGAAGTACAACGGCAGAATGTTTTTCGATTTGAAAAACAAATATAATATGCTGAATGTTGCTATCACGCGGGCCAAGCATTCGTTTATTGTATTTGGTAATATGCAGATATTCCAACCGCATCAGAATACGCCGTCTGGAAATTTGGCTAAAGTTTTGTTCTCGAGAGAAGAATACAATTTGGATCAGGCGTTTATTTATTCTTCGGAAAAAATATATAAAGATAAGCCGACGTATAAAGTAATGCGTATTGCGACATTGGATAAACATCGAAAATGTTTACAATACTGTTTTGAAGAAGCTGAAAAACGGCTGTTGATTTTTTCTCCGTTTATTTCTGAAGCTGCAATAATAGCTGACGGGGTAACCGCACTCGTAAAAACAGCCATTGGGCGTGGGGTATGCGTCAAAATCATTACAGATGAATATTTAGATATGGTCAATGGCCGATTGAAAGAATCGGCTGAATCAGGACGTAATATTTTGAAGAAAGCAGGAGCTAAATTAGTAGTTTACAAAGGAATTCACAATAAAACAATTTGTGTCGATGATAAATTATTAATTGAAGGTTCGTTTAATTGGCTGTCATCTGTAAGAGATGAAAATAGCCCTTATTGCAGGAAAGAAACATCGGTTATGCTTCAAGGAGAAGGAGTAAATGAGATGATAAATACCATACTGGTCGATTTCAAGATGGGCGATTGATAACTATGAATGAGAAAAGAACGTCTACAATCACAATTATAGACGCTCTTTAGTGCAGATTATTTTTTGAATTATTTCAGTTTGTAATAATTCTTCTCCAGCACTTGGTTGATTTTAGCTTCCGGGTATAGAATATTCCCACCTATTGAAGTGTATGGTATTAGTCCTTTATCCCGATAGTTCTGTAAAGCTCTTCGGCTGATATGGAAATGTTCCATTACCTGTTCTGTGGTGAAATACCGTTCGTTGAGCAGGCAAGGCTGTACCTCTTTTATCAGCTTGTCGGCAATCTGCACGGTGTGCCGCATCGTTGCGAGCAATTCCCTGTATTCCGGTGTTTCGCAGGTAATCACATCATCGCCACATAATATTCTATCGTCTGCCATAGTTACCTCTTTTTAGTCAGTCCGTTGTCAAGTACAGCCTTTACATCTTCGGGTTGATAATAACATTTGTTCCCCATTACGGTATAGGGCAAAATCCCGCTGTTCCGATAGTATTGCAGGGCTCGTTTGGAGATATTCAGTCATTGACAGACCTCTGCATTGTCGATTCATCCCGAATCCTTCGCCGGGAAGTAATACTGTTCTAACATTTGCATCCGTTCATTTGAATGCTTGGCGGTAGCCTGCATATCAAACCACGCCTTTTCTTCAATTAATAAATACCGCATAATTTAAGTTTTTAAAATTAATAAAATTTGTTTCGTTTGCAAGGTAATACTGCCTTGTGGATGTCTGTTCTCTCGTGTTGCTCATGTCCGGCCATGTCAGCTACACCGCTATTACAACCGATTCGCCCGACAATATAATAACGGAATCCCGGTTATCTGACTTTTGGCCGCTCCAGACCGTTCCAGACCGTCCGCCCTTGTTCTCTATTGCAAATCCGGCGGCAATATAAGGGACGCCCCGTTGTTTTGATGCTGTTTACGCCCTCGTTCTCCCTCATTCGCCCTAATTGGCCCCAAGAATCGGGCGGATTCCGCGGCATAACTCCCGGCCTCTCCCCTCGGCGTTCCTGCAAACTTGGCGGCAAGATAAGGGCAGCGTCCCGACTTGGTGCTGTCCGGGTAGTGAACGGTGCTAATTGACCCCGAAAACCGGACAAAATCAGCCGCAGTTTCGGGGTATTAGTGCCAAAATCAAACATCCGGAGGTTTTGTTCATACTACGGAGCAGTTTTGCGCAGCCGGGCGCAATAATATCAGGCGTGTAACAGATTGGCAAATTGTGTATTATCTTCGCCGCAAACCTTAAAATCCGACGTGTTTATGACTACCCGAACCATCCATTCCACTCCGGCGATCTTCCGCCCGTCGTGAAGGGCCGCCCGCTCTGAGAGTAGCTTCCCGATCTCCCGCCTTTCGGGGTACTGACTTTCCCGCTCTGTCCGCCTGCGCCTTTGCGTGAGCGTCGATGCAATACGTCCCACCTTTGCCGTCCGCAGCCTCCGCCGACTATATCCGGCGGGTCTTGCGGGCCAGCTTCGGCGTGCCGTGTCCGGGGCTTCGGCCCCGGCATCGACCGCTCCCGAAACGGGAGGAAGCAAGGTTGTTTGAAGTGGTCGCAAAAAACGTCGGAGACGGATTTTTGTGGCACGAAAACACAACCTTGCTCTGCGAGGCCATCCCATTCGGACTGCTCCCGGCGCGGGTCGCATTCCGAAACGCCCGCCGCTCCCTGCGGTCACCGCGGGCTTGGGATTCGGAGCGTCTGCGACGCGGGTTTACGACCGTGCCCGCTTCACTCGTTTTACTCGGTCATCCGGCAACGGTCGGACGTGCGGCCATGCACTGAACTAACACGGATTCGCATATGGCCGAGAACCGAAAGAACAAGGGCGGCAGACCGCCCAAAACCGCCGCCGCAAAGCACTCCGAAACCGTCCGTTTCCGCGTGACGGCGGCCCAGATGCAAACCCTGCAAAAACGCGCAGCGAAAGGCAGGCTGACCCTATCAGAATACGCTCGGCAAATGGTGCTTGCCGGAAAGGTCATCGCCCCGGCCAGCCCCGAAGAACTGGGGCTGATTGCCGAACTGACCCGCGGAAAGAACAACCTGAACCAACTTGCCAAAGTCCAAAACGCCGCAGGAGCCGCAACGCGGGAAGCGGAACTGATGCGAATCATCCGGTTTTATAACCAGACTATAAACCGATTGAAACGTAAGACTGAATCAAGCAGAGGAAGAAATCAACCGTAGTCTGAAATCACGCTGTCGCTGATTGGTTGCAGCGGTTGAAATCAATCACACGTAGAAATCACCCATACAATGATAGGAAAAATCGTAACGGGCAAATCGTTCGGCGGAGCCGTCGAGTATGTCCTCAAAAAAGAGAAAGCCCGCCTGCTGGAGAGCGACGGGGTAGATACCGAAAGCATCCGGACGATAATCGACGACTTCAACTTCCAGCGCAAGGCCCGCCGGGAGATTGCAAAGGTCGTGGGGCATATCTCGCTCTCGTTCCACCGGGACGATGCGCCGACGCTGACCGATGACCGGATGCGGGAACTGGCGGCGGCCTACATGGAGTGCATGGGCATTGCCGATACGCAGTATATCGTCGCCCGGCACAACGACACGGAACATCCCCACCTGCATATTATCTACAACCGGGTGAAATACGACCGAACGCTTGTGGCGGATAAGAATGAACGCCGCCGGAACGTCAAAGTCTGCAACAGCTTAAACGCCGATACGGGCTGACATTCTCCAACGGCAGGCAAGACATAAAGACCGAACGGCTGCACGGAGCGGACAAAGTGCGGCAGGAGGTGTTCGACGCGATAACTCGCATCCTGCCCAAATGCGACCGGATCGCCGACCTGTCGGCCAAACTGAAACGGCAGGGAATCGGCATGCAGTTCGTCCACCGGGGCAACGACCCGAAGAAAGCGGTTCAGGGCGTAACCTTCACCAAAGACGGACTGACATTCAAAGGCTCGCAGGTAGGCCGCAAATTTAGCTATGCCGGATTGTCGAAGACGATCCGCGAACGGGTCGAGACGTTGGCACGGGAAGCAGCCGACGAGGAGATCAAATACATGCAGGAAAGACGGCGGGAACAGGAACGCGACACGCCGAAGCCGCGGAATGAAGAAAAGACGCAACCGCCGCAGGTCAAACGGGAAGAAACACCCCGCCTGCAACAGTCGCGGCAGACACAACCGGCTTCAGCCGAACCGAAACCCTCCGCGCCGCAGCAGGTCGAAATCGGCGGTACGCGATTTACGCAGGAGCAATGGCGGCAGTTGCAGGAGAACCGGACGCTGCGGATAATCGTTCGCCGCAGCGATGCAAATATGCTGCGCGAATACTGGTTCGACAATGCAGGCGGGGTGCAATACACCCTTATCGCCTTGCGCCGCAGGGATGAAGCCTTTACCCGTGAATTAGTTACGGCAATTAAAGGGTGTCGGCTGACAGTGCAGGAGCAGAAACAGTTGTATTCCGAACAGGGATTGATTAAGGCGTTCCGAAAACAGGACGGAACGGTTTTCCGATCCCGGTTCGGGGTGGAATCAAAGCCCGGACAAAAGGATATTTTGACCGAGTGCGTATTATCCGTGCAGAAGCTGCAAGAGGTAAAACCTCAAGCCAAACCGGAACAACAACAGAAAGAACGGCCACAGGTGATTGCAATACCAATAAGGAAACGTGGAAGACATCTATAAGTATTATCCTAATATCCTTAGGATTATATTGAACATAACATAGTTTGTTTGACAAAAACTTATTATATTTATAAATTATTATATAGAAATTATTCCGATGACTACTTCTGAAATCCAAACATTACTTGAGAAATTATTTACGGAAGAAAATTCTTCTGATATTTATATTATTGATCGAATAGAAAAACAACAGGAAAGATTTATCCAATTTATTGAGAAGGTTGCAGATGATAAAATAAAGTCCAGTGCAAAAGGCAAACAGACTGTCAGTAAGTCTGAAGTTAAAGAAAAAGTTCGAAAACTATATAAAATAATAATTGATAGTATTAAATATTATTTAAATGGGGAATTTGAGACGTGCCGAAAAAATATATATAGAAATTTTATCACACCAGAGAATGTGCGAGAAATTAAAGGGCTTATGACAACTTCCATTAAAAACCCTTCAAAAAAAGTATATTTCAGAATTAGACGTAATGATACCTATAATATATATAAAAAGAAAGAAATGTTCCACATTCCCTTTGAAAAAAGAGGAGTAGTAGGAAATCAAAGGTTTAGTGTCTCCGGCTATCCTTGCTTATATCTTGGATCTTCTATTTATGGGTGTTGGGAAGAAACTCAGCGGCCAAATATTGATATGTGTAATATAGTTGCATTGCAATCGACAAAAGAACTCAAATTTTTAAGTTTATCAATCCCTACTATAAAAAATGATGTTGGCATCTATGCTAATTTATTATATTCTTTAGTTTTACGATTAGTATGCTCTTTGAAAGCCCATAATATATCTGATAACTTTAAGCAAGAATATATAATACCTCAAATAGTTCTTGAATCAATAATCCAAAGGAATAGCCAGTCATCTAAAGTACCGATTGATGGTATAAAATATACATCATCAATATACTGCCAACCTCAAGATATGTTTAAAGACAAAAACCTTTTGATGAATTATGTTTTACCGATACGAGAAAGTAAAGAAGAAGGTTTGTGTCCCCTATTAACGTCAATATTTAAGGCGACAGACGCAACTTCCTTCATTGCAGAGCGGCTTAAGAAAAATGTCCGAGATACATTTCTACATTGTAGGGAAGAATATGGGAATATTTATGACAGCACTGAATTTGGGGTATTAGAAACTAAACTTAAAAATAGAGAATTTTTTCCAATCGAATAACTCGCTCCTACAATTGATTGTAGTTTAAGAAAAATATTGGATTATTTTGTTTTATTCCAATTGCTATATCGAACTATTTGCTCTTTACAAACCTTTTCCACGACGTCGCGGAGTAGTTCGATCTTGGGAACGATGGCGTCGATGTCGGCCTTGGTGACGGTGAAATTCTTTTTGTTGTAGCGGGCTTCGATGTAGGCGCGTTGCAGGAGTTTAAACAGACGTTCTTCTTCGTCGGTGTCACGCGGGAACACCTTTGCCAAGTCCAGCGTATAGGGTTTGCATTTTTCGATCAGAAATTCAAGGTCATGTTCCTTATAGCCATAGAGTACGTACACCAGCGGAATTGTCTTAATATAGTTCTCCGTTGCCTGATGCAACATGAAAGAACACATTTGATAGGTTCCCCTTTCTTGTGCAATTTTAGCATGAAATAAGAAATCTCCGGCGTCAGAATATTTGTCCTTATAATACGCCTCTGCCATTTCTTTAATCTCGGCATAATCCAGTTCCCGCGGTGTAGCCAACCGATATTCTCCCGAATCGTAGAGCATAACGCCCTGCGCCAGAATTTCGACGTAGAAATAGCGGCCCTCGGAAAGCGCGTCGTTCAGTTTGGAAATACTCTCGTTGATAAGCTGCGGGCGAGTCTGGAACTCGTTGTCCTTACCATCCATGAAGCGGGCGTTTACGCGGGTAGCCACGGTTCCCTCGCGTACTCCGAGCCGTTTTTTCGTAACGACCAGCAGGTCGTAGTCGCTCATGTAATAGGTCTTCACCCCGAAATCCCGGCGCTCGTCGCATTCGACATAGGTATTCTTCGCATAACTGCCGTAAAGGATAATCATTACGACATCCCGCACCTCGTCGCGGATCAGGCCGACAAGTTCGCGCAGGTCATTCTGCTTGCGTTCGGGCAAGAAGTTTATCGAGTTCTTCATACTCACAAATTTAGCAAGAAATTCCCGGAAATACATAGATAGGCTGCGCTTATTTCGTTTTTATTCGTATATTTGTTTCACGATTCCTTGAAGCAGGTTTGTTGTAGAGGGGACGGCAGAGGCCGTCCGGGAACAAACCGAAAAGGCAAGAACCATGCAGACTTTAAGGGATTATCACGATTCGGCATAGCCGACGACATAACATATAAAGGGTAAACAACTCTTTGTACCTCGTGCGAACATAGGAACCTCTTTCGAGAGGGTTTGTGATTGGTATAATGGTTGTCAGTCCTTGTTATGTCCTGCCCTTTACGGGCGGGACAGGCAAGGGCGCAGGACAGCATCCAATCACGGTTTCCTATGACCGGCGCGAGGGGCTGCAAATGCGCCCCTTTTTTATTCCTCACCGGGGCGCACTCACACACAATCATCAACCCCGGTCGAATGTCACGGCAAATCTATTTTGAGGCGAATATATCGTCCGGCGGCCAAGGTTGCCGGGCATTGCCGCACCGTTTGCCGGGGTTCTCCATAAGGACGGCGGGCAGGCCCCTGAAATCTGGTAGCAACAAGCAAGTAATCCCGTGTCCGGCCGTCCTTTTCTATTGAACCACCTAAACTTTACCGCCATGCCGAAAGCAGATTTACCCTATCCGATCCACGAAGAGCGGGACTGGGAATTGGAGCGCGACAAGTCGCTCTTCGAATTGCAGACCGTCACGCTCACCGCATTTTTCGACCGCCTGAACCGCGAACGCCATTACATCTATGCCCTTTGCGACAGCCTGCCCAAGCCGCTGTTTTCAATCGTCCGCTATTCGGGCTATATCGACGAGTTGTGCGCCCGCAAATCCTTTACCCTGCGGGAATTTCTCGACAGCGCCGCAACATTCCATCCGGGGGATTATTTCTACATCCTGTTTGCGGGGCTGAAAATCTCCTATGTGGAAGAACTCGACGACAATGCGCTCCTGAAACTTTACGCCGGCCGGGTAAAGCTGCTCTGCGAACGGCGGATGCGCAAGAACCAACCTGTCGTATTAAGTCCGTCGGTCATGGAGCGATACGGCCTAACCGAAGCCGATGCTGAGTGTATCGAGCCGTTAATCAGCGCATGCAATGCGTCGGCCGCCGCCAAGTTGCAAGCGGAATACGACACGGTGAAGACACTGGATTGCATCCATAAGTAGCCATCATGCACACATTCACAATCGGTTTTCTGGGACGGTTCCTATTTTCAGACAGGATGCAGGATTATCTCGACACGTTTATATCCCGCTACACCTGCGACGGCATCCGGTTATGGATTGCCGTAGACCTGATTTCCGACCAGCATCTGCAACTGGCCGAACGGGTGTTGGGCCTGAAACGAATATGTCCCGACCTGCGGTTACTGGCCGTTATCGCCGAGCGGCAGGAACGGGTCTATCGTGGTCGCAACGAAAGCCCCTCGGCGCAGCGGCGCAAGCGGATATTGGACGCGGCAGACCGTTACGAAGTGCTGCCCGGCAATGTCGGGGAGTTTATGCGCGTGGTATTCCTCAACCGCTTTTTCATCGGGCATTGCGACCTGGTTGTTTACAGCGCCTACCATGCGCCCCTGTTCGCAGCAGATAATTTCCGGATGCACATACGGTCGGCGGAAAACCCGCCGCGCGTACAATACCTGTCGGACGAATACCCGTTGCAGAATGCGGTGAGCTTTGAACCTGCGTTGTCGCTGGCCGAAAGCATCGCCTATATCCGGGAATGCGGGTTTCGGGTTATGTCCGACAGCCTACCACCGGAACTGCTGGAAAAGTGGCTGAAAGGGAGCGACGAGCCGCGCAGTTACGGGCGATTGGCCGCATTGGAAGATGTTGTCGACGTATTCCGGTTGAAAAACGGCTTGGGGCGGGATTATCTGCTATTCAAAGTCTTTGCCTATGCGTATGCCCTGCACCGGGATTTGTGGGTGTTGCCGCAGTCCGGTTACGATGCAGGCGAGGCGGCCAGCATGCGGTTCCGGCAATTCAGGCGGCTGTTGGAACAGGTCGCCGAAGCCCGAAAGCTGGGGATCGAAGTCGGCAGGTACAACCTGCTGGATTTCGACAATTACGACGGGATACTGGAGAGATGCGGCTGGGTGCGGCGGCTCGATGAGATGAATACAAGACTGTGCGACGAATAACGAAATACCGCCTTTGAGCTGTGTGTGGCTCAAAGGCGGTATTTAACTGTCGGGACGGATTAGTTTGCGGAGGCGAACACTTGGCCGATTTTCTGCATTTCCCGGCCGATAAGTTGTTCCGAGAATTTCGCGTAATGCCGCGTCATATTCGTATTGGAGTGTCCCAGAATCTTCGCCAGCACGTCGATAGGCATTCCATATTCCACCGCAAGACACGCGAACGTGTGCCGGGCGCAATGTGTGGTCAGCGTTTTATCAATATTGCAGATCACCGCTATCTCTTTCAAATAGCCGTTTAGTAGATGCTACTTGTTGATAGCAAGTAATTTACGAGATTGGGAATTTATAGAGGTAATGATTTAGCAACGGTTCGTTTTTCCGTTATTTGCACCGAGTCTTACTGCTCTAAATAACCAATTACAAAAATAGTAAAATATTTTTAATTTTCAAAATGCATCAGTTCGTCTAATGACTTTAAAGACTATATAAGAACGTCAGCCCTAACCACATATAGGTTGAAAAAGGGAAATAACAAGTTCCGCGATATAATAAACACAGGTCGATGCGGACTATTCAGCGGACAGAACGGGTGAAATTCGCATCGCGGCAGAGAGAAATCAAAGAACGGGGCTGTCTAACAAGTCTTAGGCAGCCCTTTTTTATTCGTATTGCTATTCGAGAACTTTTCCGAATATGCAATTCTCAGAGGGTTAAAAAAAACTTATTAGACAGCTCCAATAGAGTAGATCGAGAATTCCAACGAAACGCAATGATTCTTAACAATCGTTTGTCGTTCGGGTTGAACCGCTGCCGCCGGAAACTTCGCTGCAACCGGCGGCAGCGATGCGAATTACTCGGTGTAGGTGATGACGGTCTCGAAACTCTTGTACGGCTCCGGAGCGTAGGTGCTGCTTGTCTTCTGTGTGATTTTCGTCAGCAGGCCGTCGGCATCGGTTTGGTAAGCATACTCGTAGGAACGGTCGGAACCTCCGGTGAACTTCGATTCGGTAACGATTTCAGCCATATGCGCTGATCGTTTACCTGTAAGGCCAATGAGTGCGAAGATGTTGTTAGCATCCCCCGACGCAAAAGCCCAGCCTTCGGTTGCCAGTACGAAGACCCAGTTCAGGTCGAGGTTGGTCTTGTTGGGAACCGTTCCGTAGTTCGCCTTGTCGATCAGATCCGGCCCGTCGCTGGTCGATCCCCACCACACTTCGGTCGGGTTGCCGCCCGTCCATGTGATACGCTTCTCGCCGTCCTCGGAGGAGACCGATTTCACCAGATACCCTGCGGCATCGTAAGACAATTCGTATGTATCGGAATACGGAACTTCATCCTTATCGTAACTCAGATATTTGCCCGACACGGCTCGTCCGGCCTCGTCCAACTCGACTGAACCGGTTTGCGTGTTGTGGGGATCAACCACGCCGTTCTCCTCGCGCGTTATCTCGTAGGAAGCGATCCTGTCTCCGTAGGCGATAACGGCTGTGATTGTGACGGGAATGCGCGTACGGGTCGTAACAGAGGAAACTGCAGTCGCACCGGGAACCTGCTTGCGAAGGATACCCGGAGCAGGCTCCTCTGTTTCATGCCATGTATTCATAACCATCTTCGTCAGGCGTAATTGGTCATCGTAAAAGAAATTCACGACATCGTCACCATCCGCCTCGATCCCCGCACCGGAATAATACCAATAGGTATTCTTCATGCTGGCAATCAGTTTCCTGCCGACAGGCACGACGGGTTCGTCGCCGCCGTCATCGGGGACTTCGCCGTCTTCGGTCGTGCCTTTCTGTTCGACGGTGATCGTGATCTTCGTCGCGCCGCACTCGATCGTGACCGTAGCACGGCGATCCTTGCCCGTGGTGTTCACCCCGAGTTCGATCCGAATCGTGTAGTCGCCTGCCGCATCGCCGTGATCCGGGGAGACCGTCACCCACGATGAGGAGCTGCCATTGCCGGATGCGTTTGCGCGGGTTTCGGCTACCGAGGCTCGCCACGGCCCCGTCGTCGTGAACGAGATGCCTTCGGAAGGAGTGCCCGAGGTCTCGTCGGCGAAAATCGTGTAGTCTTTCGGCGTGCCGGGTGCCAACTGAATGTCCTTGCCTCCGTCGCCGCCGTTGTCGTCCGAGCAGCCAGCCAAAGCGGCCGCCGCGAATAGGAATGCGAAAATGCGTTTCATGATTCGTCGTTTTTCAGGTTATTTACGGGATG
>ERZ1673736.947-NODE-947-length-42425-cov-36.705051_pt1 | contig 42425 bp, 43 predicted proteins | sample MGYA00580212_ERZ1673736 | MGnify/ENA primary metagenome ERZ1673736 (study PRJEB41218, sample SAMN15661752) | gut metagenome | host: Homo sapiens | place: Canada: London | collected 2015-08-20/2019-03-30 | study: EMG produced TPA metagenomics assembly of...
GAACAAGCACTCAACAAAAGTACAAAAGCTAATAGTAATATAAACAATTTGTTTTTCATTGTGCTTTATATACTCCTGTTGGCGTGTATACCGTCATTCCCTTTGGAACTTTTATGGCTGAGTAGCTAGAAGTTGTTACTTTATAATGGACAGAATTTTTTTGTGGTGCATAAGATTCTGTTAATGTTTTATATTCATAAAAAACATTTTCAGGATAGCCGTCCATATAAACCTTGTATTTTAAACGACCAGCTGTTCTAACAGCAGGAATATAAACATTTAACACTTCAAATTTCCCCGGTGCAATACTATATGAGACACCCGCTGATGTTCCTTTTGTCCAACTACGTGAACCGGTAACTTCAACTCCTACTTCCGCCTGCATTTTTGCAAAAACAACATTTGCTTCTGTTGTGCCATTGGCATAACCCGCAATAGATGCGGTGGTTGTTCCGCTTTGTTCATATTGATATGTAATTTGCATAGGACTTGAGCCTTGAGTATTATCGCCTGAAACAGAACCTAATAATTTATGAGTATAATCAATATTCGTATAATTAGGCTCATAACCTACACATTCTCGTATATATACTCCTCTACGTTCTGGTATTCCTGAATCGTTAGCTGCAAAAACAGTAGTGTTCATTGTTGTTACAATAGCTAAAGAAAAAACTATCCCTAATATTGTTTTGATTTTTCTCATTATGGACTTCCTCCTTTGCTTAAAAAGTTATATTTTGTTGTGTGTTTCATCAAACCATTGGCATCATCTCCTTTTGTTTTATAGTACCATATTTTAGCTATTATATCAATTATCAAATTCAATTTTGCTTTTTTTTGGTTAATTTTTCTGAATAGTGAAGGCTGTCTATCAAATTCTTGTGTGTTACTTTACCGCACATGAGCATTTGCGCCGGGGTTGTCGTTTCCGTACCCTTCCATGAGGTTCACAACGCCCCAAACACCAAGGCCCGCGCCGATGGCAACAACGAGAGTCTGCAGAACGGTAATAGCCTGATTGAAGAATTCCATAGTCGTTTTTCGCCAGATTGCAGCATTGATAAAAAGTACGATTCCAAAAGAAAAACAAGCTGGCACATCTTCGGTGCTGCCTGCTCCTGCAATTCTGGCTTCTCCTTTCATTTTCATAAAAAATCAGCCTTTTGGAATCGCAAAATGTAGAGATCAGTCGGACAAGTTACCTGCCACGGGGTCTGCCCGGACAGGCGGGCGGGCGAATTTACTTCGGATAATGACCTCCTTCCTATGCTGTGCTTTCTTCGGACAAATTCACCTCGTAGCAATCAAATTCTTCATCCATCCGTAGCCTTAGTTCGTGCTTCAGGTAGCGTTCCACATCGAAAGCGTTCTTCTTATCGAAGTCCGACAGTTCTTTGTACCGCTTATGCTTGGTAATGTCGAATTTGTCGCTCAGAAATGGCCTGACTCCGCGCAGCTGCAGGATGCACTTGCTGCCATCCATGACAGAAAGCTCGTCCCGGCTCATAAGCTCCTTTCCGGTCTTTTGGTAGGTTGTACCAAAGGAAGGGCTTTGCCCGCGCGTGTCGGAAGTGTTATATAGGTCGATGGTTTCTTTTCCCAGCGTTTCGGAAATTTCTTTGAGGGTCGAACTTTCCTTGCCGCCGAGGAACAGCATGGTATCGCAGTTGCCGATGATGGTTTCTGCGGCATCCTTGTAGATGGTTTTCAACTGGCTCTGCGACTGCAGAATGATGGATGCCGAAATCTCGCGGCTGCGGATGGTGGCGATCAGCTTATCAAACTTCGGGATCAGACCGATGTTCGCAAACTCATCGAGCAGCAGCCGCACATGATACTTTAGCTGACCTCCGCATTGATCGTCTGCACGGTCACAAAGCAGATTGAAAAGCTGGGTGTACATGATGGACACCACGAAATTGAATGTATCGTCCGTATCGGAAATGATAACAAACAAGGCAGTACGCCGATCTCCCAGCAAATCCAATTCCATTTCATCGTAGGCCATGAGGTCACGCAGCTCCGCAATATCAAATGGGGCTAATCTGGCACCGCAGGAAATGAGGATAGATTTCGCCGTTTTGCCTGCCGCCAGCTTGTATTTCTTATACTGGCGGACTGCAAAATGTTCCGGCTTCTTCTGTTCTAGTTCCTCAAAAAGCTCATCCACAGGATTCCTAAATTCTTCGTCATCCTCACGAGCTTCGCTGGCGTTGATGAACTCCAGCAGCGTGGAGAAGTTCTGCTCCTCCTCCGGGGCTTCATACCAGATGTAACCGATCAGTGCGCAGTAGAGCAGCCGTTCCGCTTTGACCCAGAAATCTTCGCCGGATTTTTCGCCATCCCCCTTTGTGTTGGCGATGATGGTATTGACCAGCTTCAGAATATCCTTTTCGCTGCGGATGTAATGGAACGGATTGTACCGCATGGATTTTTTGAAGTTGATGGTGTTCAGGACTTTAATCTTATACCCGGCATCTGAGAGCATCTTTCCGCACTCGATAATGATTGTACCCTTGGGATCGGTCAGGACATAGCTGACCTTTTCGGGCATTTGCATTAGGTTCGGCTTGACGTAAAACCGTGTCTTGCCACTGCCGCTGCCTCCGATCACAATGACGTTCTTATTGCGGGCGTACTTCGGATGCTTTGGTCTACCACTCATCATCAGACGTTCGGTCTGTGTGAGGATGACGTTGTTCTCGAATACCGGGTCAATAAAAGGTTCGATGTCCTTCTGGTTGCCCCACCGGGCAGAGCCGTATTCCTCGCCTTGCCGATACTTCTTTGCATTCTTCCCTTTGAAGTAGATCACGGCCTTCAGCGCAGCTGCGCCGACCAGCCCCACCATCAGGTCAAACGGGTGAAAACTGGGCAAGACACTTTTGTAGGCCAGGCCAAAGTTCATAAATAGAACCATGAGCCTGTCCATCACGGAATCACCATTGCAATGACGGTAGAGCCATGCAGCTTTCTCCACCATGTAAAAGGCGATGATGTACGGAAAATTCAGCAGGATCAGCTTTTTCATGTCTGCTGACTGCACCATCCTGCTGAACTCTGCAGCCAGCTTTTTGCCCCATGCCGTGCCGCCCGTCTGGTTGGACGGTGCTTTGCGCGGACGCTGGACAGGTGTTTTCAACTTTTTCATCGTATCGGTTCCTGCTCCCTCTTCTTTTCTTTCTTGAGCTGACGGTGATTGGAAAGTTCCTCTTTCACCTTTTCCAGCTTCTGGCGTACCGATTCACGCTTCTGTTTTTTCAGCGTTTCGCTGGTGTACTCCTTAAAGGCGGCGGTCATAACATCCACGTCCTTGGCCTTGAAAAAGACCAGATACTCCGTCTTGCCCTCCTGTTCCACCTTTTTCAGACTGTAATCAATGCCATACTTCCGAGCTACCCGGTCAAAGGACTTGATGTTATTGTCTGTGACAACGATGTTCGTGATCTGCGCGCCGCTCTTTTGCAGACTCTTGATGCTCTGCCGACCTGTTTTCTTACATTGGCTTTTTTCTCCTTTCCCCCTCTGCTTTTTCTTGTCCATTTCCGTCAGCAGCTTTATCAGGGCTGCTTTCAAAATCTGTGCGGTGATTTTTCCTCCTTTGATGCACAGCGAAATGGTTTTCTCGTTGACTTCTTCCTGCACGGATGCTCACCTCCCATCTATCGCCGCTGCATCAGGGGCGGACTGCCCCGGCCGCAGGCGGCGCGGTATCGCCCAGCACCGAACGGAACTTCTTACGGCACTGGTGCAGCAGATAGCTGCACTCCCATTTGTGCCGGCAGTGCTTGCAGGGATGGCCGCTGTCCGTTCCCGGACGCTGGCGCATCATGCGTTCAAACGGATTGTCGGTAAAATTCATAGGCTTAACCTCCTTGTTCAGCCAGCGGCAGCACACCGCGTCGCTTCAACGTGTGGTAAAGGAACTTCCGGCCTTTCTGCGTCCATGCCGTGTGCAGCTTTTCCACCTCGGAGCCATCGCTGCGCTGGAGCCGGAACGTCAGGCTGGACGTATAGCCCTTGCCGTGGTGTTCCGAATACAGCACCCACTGGCCGTTGGCCCGGTACTGGATGCCGTGCAGATGCAGCAGTCGATTGAACACCTTGGCTCCGCAGCCGTACTCTTTGGCGATCTGCGTGGTCGTAACCAGCGAATCGGAATCGCTCAACTGCGCTTCATAGCTGCTCCGGCGCGGCGGCTTCTTATGCAGCAGGCCAAGCAGCACATCCCAGTCAAACGGCTGCAGATGGTACGCCGCACCTACTGCCGTGTGGTGCAGCTTACAGAGCTTCTTTGCCATGTCCTGCGTAATGCGGTAGTCTTTCACATACCGCTGCACCGTGCGCCCACCCTCATCCTGCAGCCGGACACGGGGCATATACTCATAGTCGCGGCCCTCGATGAAACCATACTGGCACATACGAGGGAACCACTTGCGGAAGTCGCTGCGAATGTGCATCTGGTCATACAGATCACGCGCCCACAGCGTAGAGGGCAGCGCGTCCATACTCATGAATACGATGTTCATGGGGTTGTCCTCCTAATTTTTATCTGCCCTACCGCCCCACCCAAATTCATGCCGAACCTGTGCGGAATAATAGCTGTCTACCGTCACAGGTGCATTATAGAGCGTTGCCAGCAGGTATTGCTTGATGTTCCGAATCGGAGTGCTGTTTTCTTTCAAGCACTCCAATATGTACTGGATATGGGAAGAATCTAGCTTCATCAGGCGGCTTTTCACTACCTCCTTCGGCTTTTCTTCCCCACAGATGCGCAGGAACTTCTTTCTGCTGGTGACGGTTTCCACCAGCAGTTCCAAAATCTCATGCAGAACGTCTTTGTCCATAGGGTAGTTCTGCTCCATAATGGAAAGTTCCAGCTTTTCCTTGAAATAATGGCGATACCGTTCTTCTTCCTGCAATTCAGCAGAATAGATAAGATCAGGCTCACTATTATCTGTCTTATTATTTTTCTCAGTATTACTTCCGTTTGATTTTGGAACTCCCGGAAGTTCGAGATTCAAACCGCCGGAAGTATGATTTTCATACTTCCAGTAGTTCGATTGCGAAAGCCCCGCATAAAGGTCTTTCACATACAGCAGATTAGGTTTGCCAAGTCCCTGCCTGCGCCGCTCGATAAGCCGAAACTCCTGTTCCAGTTCATCCAGCAGTTTGACCGCCTTTTGTCTGGCACAATGAATAGAGTCCATGACTTCCTCTATCGTGCAGATAATGTAGGCGTTGCCGTGCTTGTCCTGCCAGCCGTTCTTAATGGAAAGGCTCATACGGTCAAGCAGCACAGCATACAGCAGTTTGGCATCCCCGGACATCTTCTGGAACAGATCAGCCTTGACCAGTGCTTTCGGTACACGGTAAAAGCTGTATCGGTCTGCTTCCAGACCTTTGAAATACGGGTACTCCATGTAAATTCATCACCCCCTGTCGGATTAGATTTGCACTATTGGAAATAACAGCACATTCCTGCGGTGGAACACGTTTCCATGCTCCACCGCAGTGTATCTGCTGTTATTTGAGCTTTGCCATTCTGCCCCAGCCCGTTCCTGCCCCATATTTCAGCGGCGTTTTCTCTGGTAAGACGCGCAGGATGCACATTCAGTGCCAGAAGTATCTCTCTGGGATGGCTTATTCAGTTGTCAAGGAACTTTTGTGAGAGGTTTCTTTTGTGTACCACTTACACTAATAGGAATCCGCAGGGCCTTTTTGGAATACAATTTTCAAAAAAATTTTAGAAATTTTTGATTTTTTCTCCAGTCCATCAGTTTTTGACGTAAAATCGAAAGTTCCGTTTTATGTAATTCGATATTTTTCATTGAGATAGGCTGCAATGCAGCTTTCCAGAGAACTGCTACCAGCAAATTCGACCTCGATGGTATACTCGCCACATCTGTTTATATAAGGAGAACCGCTTGCACCGTCCTCTAACCGCTGTGAGTTCTTATTCATTTGACGTTCCCCTCTCATGCCAAACCTCCCGCTGCCAATTCATAATGTGCTTCAAAATCAAATTTCCGGCGAATCCGTTCAAGAGCCTGATTTACCGCTCTTGTTACTGACCCACGCGATATTCCCATATCGTCTGCAATTTCCTGATGGGTCTTTCCAAGAACAAACTGCTGATGGATGAGGTCACGCTGTTTATCTGTCAGAACAGCCAGCATCGCATGAACAGCTTCATTCTCAATAATCTTTTCCAACATATTGATCGTGCGGTCAGCAATCTCACTCCAGTCCTCCGATAAAGCGTGGTATGAAACGCACACATTGCTTCGCCCTGCACCCTCGCACTTTGCCTGATTATCCTCCATCTTCCGCTCACCCTCAAACAAAGCACGAATATGCCACTCGCAGTTTTCAAAATACTCTTCCTCGATCACATCGCCCTTACCCTCTGCTGCATCGTAGGCATAGTCTCCACAGCAGTCATGGATATGGAACACGGTGTTTCGCTTCCCTGCAGAAAACAAAACATAACCGCTGTTGTAGACCGTTAGATGACTGCCCTGATCAAATTCCCTGCGAAGCAGCACGACACCTTCCTCGAAAAGCATCTTGGGAGAAGGAGTGCGCTTTGCATGGGAAGGTGCTTCTACCAGTTCCTTGACCTTTTTCAATGTAAGCATTTTGTCCGCCTTTCTGCCTTTCGGCTTCGGGTGAACTGAAAAAAGCAGCAAAAATCATCCCAGATTCACCCGTTTTTTTGAACGGGAATCTAAGATTCCTCTTGCTGCTTTCTATTTGTTTGAAGTCCCTATACTAATAGGAATCCGCAAAGCCATTTTGGAATACAGTTTTTCAAAAAATTTTGAAAAATAAAAAAGCCAGAACAGGATGAACTCCTTGCAGGCGCACTACTGCGCTGCATTCGCTCATTCTGTTCCGGCCTATATCACATATTGCTACGGTATCGCTCTAACAAACAGATATTGTATTGTAGACCCAAAAGAACGTCTGATGGAGCTGGTCGGCTAACTAAGTGCCGCCTAAGATTCCACCTCTGCGCTTTCAGTGTCCTGCGAAGCATTTTGCTTCAGGCTTCTTTCCGGCAATCCTCCGGCGTGGCAAATTCAATATTCTTCACAGGCAGACCGTGAATGTACTCCACCAGAGATTCGGCAGAAATATAATCTTCACAGCCACCACGCTTGATCTGGAGCATATTCTTTCCATCAACGACACTGCGATTCCCGATCCGCAGCCCCTTTGGGGTGCGGATTTCATGTTCTCCGTTGCTCATCTTTTCACGGCCTCCTTTGTGTTGGTTTAAGGTTTTTCTTTTCTTCTATTCAATTTCACCTCTTGAACTTCCGCTCTTTTTTCACCTTTTCATCTTGCATATTTACGATTTTTACGGTATAATAATCCAAAAGATGATAGAATATAGCATATATTATAAGCAAGTAATATCGCCGTGTCAAGAGGAAAATGTGAAAATTCATTGCATCTTACAGGCTGAATATTTACAAATTCCATTGCACATCGTTACAGCACGATAACTACTCCATAGAAAGGTTGCAAACATGAAATTTGGAGAGAAAGTTCGCGATCTACGAAAGAAACATTCTTTGACCCAGGACGAACTGGCACAATGTCTGGGTATCAACAAACGAACGATCATCGGATGGGAGCGTGATGGCCGCTACCCTCGCAGTATTGAAATGCTTGAAAAGATGGCCGATATATTCCATGTACCTTTGACCTATTTACAGCCGGATCAGTCTTTATTTATCGAACGTGCCGCCGACGCCTACGGAAAAAAGGGCAAAATAGAAGCCCAGCATCTCGCATTTGAGCTTACTGAGCTATTTGCCAGCGGAGAGTTGACCCCGCAGGATATGGACGGCATCATGTATGAAATGCACAAAGCCTATTTTAAGTACCGAGAACAAAAACGAGAGAAAGAGCGAATAATGAACCTGTAAATCACTGTTCCATTCACCATGCCATCCCCGAAAGGAGATTACATTATGGATTCTGCATTTATTCACCAAGTTGCTAATGAACTTGTCCAAAATGTCGGAACTCGCAACATCAAACAGATCGCGCGCAGTTGCAGTCTGGACATCAGTGAAACATCTCGCATTAAAGATATGTTGGGTTTACTTTCGCTCTATTTTGATAAGCCTTTGGTTCTTATCAATCGCCAGCTGGACAAACAGACAAAGCAGATGGTGTGCGGCTATGCACTCGGACATTATCTTGAGCATCAGCTTCTTATGGACTTGCATACCCTGAACAAGTTTCTGACCATTAAGGACAAACACATCCTTCTATACGAGCATAACGCTTTTACATCCCACCTGCTGCTGGACAGTGATGAAGTCTATCAAATGACGAAGCGCGGGTTGGATGATGCGCAAATCTCTGCAGCCAAACGGATTCATCTCAATCTGGTGATGGTAAAGCTTCTTGAGCTGCATCATCTGGGATACGATCTACGGTACTATCACACCCAGCACCATGCGTTTATTGAGCATTTCAAACTGCCAAGATATTTCCGGTTTGATGCCGCATAAAGATTATCTTCACTGAAAAAGCCCACAGTAAACAAGTTTGTACCTGTTTTCACTGTGGGCTTTTTACTATTGTGTCCGTGTTCATCTATGTATCAAAATGTTGAAGAATTTTATCTATAACTAATGCCGTATATATCTTTAAGCGTGTACAACTCCCATAGACCCGCGCCTTGAAAATACGATACCATCTTCTAAGTGGAATAACATCCCAATACACCATAATTCCCAAAACACAGATTGCTATAAAAGCAAATATACTTTTCCCTTCTTTCTTTATTTAAAGAGTAATGTATTCATGGCATTTAAAATTGTTAGTGCTTGCTGAAAAATAATTTTTTTAGGCAAATTATTCATGCCATAAAGATTTGCCCACTCATCAATCGCAGCACCAACCAATCTCATGAGGTCTTGTGTCATTTTGTCACTTTCTGCCGGACTCATTTCTGTCTGCACACTTGCGGTCGATTTACCTGCATTCTCATCCAATTCGCTCATTCCAATGTTTTCCTTTCGATGTGGAAGTAATAGGTTCTTTCCATGCATTATTACGTCCTTAATATGGGAAATATGCTTACAATCCATTCATATAACCCTCCAAATTGACATTCAGCATATCATTTAGTCGATCCATATAACTCATAGCATAGTCAAGTGCTGCGCCATCCATATGGAGCTGATCAATAAAATTCTGTGTTTTTGCAATTTCATCAATATTCGCTCGTGCTACTTCTCCCATTCCCCTTGCCCTTGCAATCGTCTGGAAAGCCCGAATCTTTTCTTTCAAGATAATCGATTCCTGCTTTTTTACTGTTCTGAGAGTCTTATAGGTATTAACCATTGTTCCTACCGCAGTGCTAACTTCCTTAGCCGCTGTCCAAACTGTAAGCTTATCGCTCATAATACCACACTCCTTTGTATAAAATAGAACAACCATCTTTTTCGGAATCGCAGAAGAGGAATTTTCTTATTAGGCATCATTCTTTCTCCGCGATTCTATTATACACCAAAAGTCCAATTTTTTAATTGACGCAGTATGTGGACAAATAAAAGACGGTTTGTGACAACACCCAGAAAAAACTTGTCACAAACCGTCACATCATAAATATTTGATTATTTCTGTTAAATCCTCACAAGTCTGTATACAGTCATTCCATATTGTCCTGTTAGTAGGATCTGTGAGTTTGGGATTGATACAAAGTGTCCGTGCTCCCGATATATGCGCAAATCGATCATTAACAGAATTTCCGATAAACAGTATATCTTTCGGTGAGACATTTAACTCCAGTGCAATTTCTGTTATAAAAGCAGCCTTTCCCTCAAAATCATATTTTGTTCCTACAATTTCTGTTAAAAATCCTCCCTGATTAAATCGAAATTGATTTGCTTTTATTCCATCTACATATTTATATAGGTCTCCTATAACGCTACGAATAACCAAAAGAATCGATCCAGACACAATATATATTTTTATATCACGCTTTTGTAATTCTTGAAATGCTTCTTCAGTTCCTTGCATCAATTTAATCTTAGATGCAAGATTTTCTACCGTTTTTCTATGTAAATTGCGTTCTCGAAACTTTTCCTCTGTCAACTTACACCATTCAGCATGAGTAATTTCATTTCTATCATAACGCATATGCAAATCTTGACACATTTTCACATCATAATCAAGACTTGTCCATAAACCCTCCCATGTTGTTCTATTGGTTTTCCCTGAAGTAAGTGTTCCATCAAAATCGAAAACAACAACCTGTGTTTTTCCAGTTGGTTTAGCATAATTATGTTCTTTAATAATTACCGAGCGTTTATTTTTAGCTATATCATAACAAACCTCTAACATTTCTCCAGAAAATTGATTCATCATCGGATACAACCTTCTCAAATTGTAATACTCCGACACCGCTTCTTGCTTTGCAAAGAAATTTTTTATTTCTTCATAGATTTGCTCATCCTGCCTCGAATTGCATGGAATGTTATTTGACAAGTATTCTTTTATATTAAGAATTCCTTTCCGTTGTGGAAGACTTCTTCCAATGAACCAGTATCTTATTGTCGATGTGCTCCAATGATATTTTTCTGCAAAACAAGAATAGTCAAGGTCATACTTGTCAAAGAATCGTTTTAAAAAAATGCCAAACTGCTTTTTCCAATCAGCATTATCTCGCATAGCATTTCCTCCTCTACCGAATACAGTAGCATTCTTATTTTTCATTGTCCAATCGGTATTCCATAACTTGTCTTTCTGTTTCTTGTAGAATCAGTGTGAAATAGTTCGCAGTATTAATCTCTTTTTCTCAAATAATCTGCCACTTTATCAACTTCCGGAAAAAGTGATGCTTGATTGATGCCTACATACTCAAGTTCTTTCCGTAGCTGTGCCTTGGATTCTTTCGGGATTGCAATTTCCTTAACGAGAAATTTACGCATTTTATTATCACTCTCTTTATCACTCGCGTCCAAGCCTGATATAATAAATGCCCCATCCTGTTTTAGAATTCTCGGATTATCTCTATTCGGCTGAACGAATTGTGGCGTAAGAAGATCCAACGGAACAATTTCCCTCTCAAAAGCAGCGTTATGTCTCTTTATCGCGTGATAAAATTGTTCAACCAGTCTTTCCTGATATTTCCCACTTTTTAACTGTGGGAACTTATCTTCTGTCGCACTTTTATACGCAGTATTCCAAAGACATTCTTGATCCAATGCTCGAAATTCGGCAAGGGTTGCAAGCATCTGTATTCTGTCACTATCAGCATATCGCACATCTCGTTTATTAACAGAGAAAATATAAATTGCGCCATCACTGTTATCTTCTCCAATACACGCAAAATAAAGTGCAACCAACGGGTTTGTTGTTATATCCAGCAGCCGCGTTGGACAGCCGTAATGTTGCATATACGTCAGTTTTTCAACATTTGTCAATGTTCTAAAAATTTGTGGACAACGAACACTGATTTCGTTGAAGTAGAAATTTTCATCATGCTTCTCGCCTTTTCGGTATATACCCGGTGCAATCAAATAGCTCGCATTATTGACTCCACGGTAAAAGAATGCTTGCTCTTTTGCATCTGGATTTCTACTGTCTTTTGCGCTTTTTATTTTGTATGCGTAGTCATAGAGTTGTATCGCAAATTGCTTTATAAATGCTGAAAGTTTGTCGTTGCTTGTTCTTTTTTGAGACGATTTAATCTTCGCCTCTTCTACTCCGGACAACAAGCTTTTAAATTCGTCGTAAATAGCAGCCAACTCATTTTGACTTATGATATGGTTTTCATCTCGCGTATATGGTCTATCGCATATAATTTCCATGTACTCAGTCAATCTTGTTACTTTTGTCATTTCATTATAACCTCACCATGCAATGGATAACAGTGCCAATACAATTATCCCTATATAGCTAAAATTTAAATATGAAATAAAAATGCTTAAGGCTATACTGGTTCATTTCAATTTTCTGAGCCGAAACACATATTCGCTTCTTCTCGTGCAATATGCTCCATATCTGGATAAATAGAACTTTCATGGAATCCCATCGCATCCAGCTGAACTAATAATTGCTTTCTAATCTGTTGCGGTATACGAATCTTATAAAAATAGTCGCAGGATTCATCCGCCATGAGTATCTTATCCAGATGTTCAGAAGTGCTGTGAATCGTAAAATCCGATTGTTGTACATACATTCTCAAGTCGCTTCCTACACCATGACACGCAATAATTCTATTCTGTGATTTATTATCGTCGTTATTATGATTAGAAAACGCACCTTCCAAGTCACCACTCAGACTGTCATAGCTTATCGGAGGCACATATTCTCCATAACCCACTTTCTTATTCAGCTCCATCGGGTTCAGAACCCAGACGGCTGCATCCGTCTTTGCATCTTCATCACTGCTCAATGCAAAATATAATGCAACCAGAGGCGATTCCGACCAATCCAGCAATCTAGTTGGTAATCCATAATGCTGCATTAACGTCAACCACGATGCGCGGTCATACCGTTGCGGAACACTAGGATTCAGCCGCATGGTATAAATCATGAAATTGGTCGTTATATACTGCTCATAATGTTCACTCCGGCCATCTTTCCGTTGAACCGATGGTACTAGCCCCCACGAATAATCAGACTGACCTCGGAACCACATACGATACCGTTGTTCGGCATCAATTCGTGTAATCAGTTCCACATATGTACCAATGTTATTGACTTCCAATTCACAAAGCATAACACAGTTCTCCTCTAATAAAAATCTTGTTGACATGAAGCAGTAAAATTATATTTTTCAATTCACTCAAGCTCTATGACTTCGATAAATTCTCCCGTTTTTATCCGATTTTCTAATGTTTTACACTCCACATACTCCAGTTTAGACAGGCTATCCAGCAGGATCGGTGCCGCCTGTCGATTTCCTGTAAATCCAACGATTCCACACATAGGTTTTGCCCCTCCTATTATTCATATTTCTATGATACTTTTCCACTTACACAAAACGACTCCGGACACTGCCAGAGTCGTCATTGACTTTATACCTTATATCCCTTTTCGCAGATCACATTGACCACTTCATCAACATACTTCTGGCAGGTATCATGGTCAGGTGCTTCCACCATCACACGAACGACCGGCTCAGTGCCGGACTCACGAACCAGAATACGGCCGGTATCGCCCAGTGCCTCAGCAACCTTAGACACGGCTTCCTGCACAGCAGGGTCATTTTGTGCAGTCTTCTTATCGGTCACACGAACATTCTCCAACACCTGCGGATAGATCTTCAGCGGTGCTGCCAACTCGCTCATCGGTTTTTTCTTAGCCAGCATGACTTCCATCATCTTCAGACTGGTCAGGATGCCGTCGCCGGTGCTGGCGTATTTGGAGAAGATAATATGACCGCTCTGCTCACCACCGATACGGCAGCCGTTCTTCGCCATGTACTCGTAGACATACTTATCACCAACGGCGGTCTTAGCGTAGCCAATACCCTGCTCATCGAATGCCTTATACAGACCAAAGTTGGACATGACCGTTGTAACAACGGTGTTCGTCAGCAGTTTTCCACGTTCTTTCATGTAGCAGCCGTAGATATAAAGGATATGGTCACCCGTGATGACGTTTCCCTTCTCATCCACGCACAGGCAGCGGTCTGCATCACCGTCATAGGCAAAGCCGATGTCCAAGCCCTTTTCCACAACGAACTTCTGCAGACCCTCGATGTGGGTGGAGCCGGCATTGTTGTTGATGTTAGTGCCGTTGGGCTGTGCATTGATGACATAGGTATCTGCACCCAGCGCATCGAACACAGACTTGGCAATGTTCCATGAACTGCCGTTGGCACAGTCAAGGCCGACCTTCACGCCCTTGAAAGAGTAGATACCGAGGCTGATCAGATAGCCCATATAGCGATTACGACCAGAAACATAATCCACAGTGCAGCCGATATGCTCACGATGAGCAAAGGGCAACTCCGGCCAATCCCTGTCAAACACATGGAGCTTACCGTCAATGTAATCCTCCACCAGCAGCAAAGTCTCTTCCGGCATCTTTTCACCGTAGCAGTCGATCAGCTTGATGCCGTTGTCGTAGTACGGATTATGGCTAGCAGAGATCATGATGCCACAGTCAAAGTCATCCACACGGGTGATATAAGCTACAGACGGTGTTGTAGTGACGTGCAGCAGGTAAGCGTCTGCGCCGGAAGCAGTCAGGCCGGCGACCAGACTATACTCAAACATGTAGGAGCTGCGGCGTGTATCCTTGCCGATCACGATACGGGCAGGCTCATGGTCATTGTTGCGCTCCCGGAGTTTGTTGTAATACCAGCCAAGAAAACGGCCTACCTTGTAGGCGTGATCAGCTGTTAATGTAATTCCGGCTTCACCGCGGAAGCCATCGGTTCCAAAATACTTTCCCATATTAACTTATCTCCTCATCTAAAGAGCGCTTTAACGAATATATGCTTTAGCCGAGAGAGGCTCTCGTTGCCTGCTGCTCACCACGGAGAGGTAGCACACTTGAGCAGCACAGCCATGTGACGGAACACATGGCTGTGATAAGTATTAGTCTCTGCGGAACAAATCGCGAGTATAGACCTTTTCCTGTACATCGTCTAGACAACTGTCATAGCGGTTTGCAATGATGGCTTGGCTGCGTTTCTTGAATTTCTTCAGGTCATTCACAACCTCACTGCCAAAGAAGGTACTGCCATTCTCCAGAGTAGGCTCATAGATAATGACCGTTGCGCCCTTCGCCTTGATGCGCTTCATGACACCCTGAATGGAACTCTGGCGGAAGTTGTCAGAATTAGATTTCATGGTCAGGCGGTATACGCCAACCACCACATTGTGTTCCTTGCTGGGATCATAAGCCTCATTTGCTTCGTATGCACCGGCAATTTCCAACACTCGGTCAGCAATGTAATCTTTCCGAGTACGGTTAGACTCCACGATTGCTTCAATCAGGTTTTCTGGCACGTCAGCGTAGTTGGCAAGGAGCTGCTTGGTATCCTTAGGCAGGCAATAGCCACCATAGCCGAAGCTGGGGTTATTATACTGATCACCAATACGAGGATCCAGGCAAACGCCCTTAATGATCTGCTGGGTGTTCAACCCCTTCATCTCGGCGTAAGTATCCAGCTCGTTGAAATAGCTGACACGCAAAGCCAGGTAAGTGTTAGCAAACAGCTTGACTGCCTCGGCCTCGGTGAAGCCCATGATTAGGGTGTCGATGTTCTCCTTGATTGCACCTTCCTGCAGCAGACATGCAAAGGTGTTGGCAGCCTTCACCAACCGTGCATTGTCCATGTCAGTTCCCACAATAATGCGGCTAGGATACAGGTTATCGTACAGTGCCTTGCTCTCACGCAGGAACTCCGGGCTAAAGATAATGTTGTCGCAGTGGTACTTTTCACGCACAGAAGCGGTAAAGCCAACCGGAATTGTGGACTTGATAACCATGATGGCATCGGGATTATACTGGATAACCAGCTTAATCACAGCCTCAACCGCCGAAGTGTCAAAGAAATTCTTCTTACTGTCATAGTTGGTAGGCGCTGCAATAACAACGAAATCAGCATCTTTGTAAGCGGCTTCCGCATCAAGAGTTGCGGTCAGGTTCAAATCCTTTTCTGCTAGATACTTCTCAATGTACTCGTCCTGAATCGGAGATTTCTTGTGGTTGATGAGGTCAACCTTCTCAGGGATAATATCTACTGCCATGACCTGGTGATGTTGAGACAGCAGAGTGGCAATAGACAAACCGACATAGCCAGTTCCCGCAACTGCAATTTTCATAATGTTCTATCCTCCCGATTTAAATCAGATAGTCCTATTTATATACCCTTCCGTTGCATTATCTCTATGTTTAATAATGCAAGGATTTCCAAATACGATTGAATGATCTGGAACATCGCAATTCACATAAGCGTTCGGTGCAATTAAAACGTCGTTTCCGATTCTGATCGCACCAACAATCGTAGCATTTACGCCAATCCAAACCTCATCTCCAATTACAGGTGTACCCATGCGCTTCCCACGGTTTTCCTGACCAATTGTAACGCCTTTATGCAGATTTATATTCCTACCCAGAGTGGCTTTCGGATTAATCGTTATGCAATATGCATGGCCAAAATATAAGCCCGCACCTATATCGGTTTTTTCTGACAACTCAATGTGCCGTCTATCTCTGGATATTTTAAAGAGTAATTTATACCATTTTTTTACAATAGGATTTGATGCCGCCTGTGCCTTCCGATACCATTTTTGAAAGCTTGGTACCCCCCCCCCGCATATCTATTAGTATCCTGTTCGAGTACAATATTCATTTTGATTCTCCCATATAAAACTCTTCATACCACTCAGCAAACTTCCGCAGACCCTCCCGCAGCGGGGTATGGGGCTTAAAGCCGAAGTCCCGTTCCAGGGGCTCCGTGTCGGCAAAGGTCACAGGTACGTCACCCGGTTGCATAGGGACAAGTTCTTTATGAGCCTCAAAGTCATAGTCCGCAGGCAGGACACCGGCACGCACCAGCTCCTCCGACAGAATCTGCACAAAGTCCAGCAGATTTTCTGGGTTGGAATTACCGATATTGTAAACTTCATAGGGCGGAATGGGTAAACCATCCTCGCCGTTTTTCTTTTCAGGAGCCTTTGCCATCACACGAACAACGCCTTCCACAATGTCGTCCACATAGGTAAAGTCCCGCTTACAATTACCGTAGTTAAAAATCTTAATGGTCTCGCCCTTCACCAGTTTGTTGGTGAAGCCAAAGTACGCCATGTCCGGACGGCCGGCAGGACCATACACCGTGAAGAACCGCAAGCCGGTGGAGGGAATGTTATACAGCTTACTGTAAGCGTGTGCCATCAGCTCATTGGATTTTTTGGTAGCCGCATACAGGGATACCGGGTTGTCCACCTTATCATCGGTGGAGTAGGGCACCTTCTTGTTACTGCCATAGACAGAGCTAGAAGATGCGTATACCAGATGCTCCACTGGATAATGGCGGCAGGCTTCTAGAATGTTATAGAAGCCAATCATGTTGCTTTCGATGTAAGCGTCCGGGTTGGTGATGGAGTAACGCACACCTGCCTGAGCACCTAGGTTGACCACAATATCCGGGTGATACTGCTGAAAAATGCTGTCAATCAGCGCCTTGTCCGCAAGGTTACCCTTGACAAAGGTGTAGTTCTCGAACTTCTGAAGCTCTGCAAGACGAGCTTCCTTGATGCGGACATCATAATAATCGTTCATGTTGTCCAGACCAATCACCTTGGTATCCGGCTCAGTGGTCAGAATACGCTTGGCAAGGTTGGAGCCGATAAAACCGGATGAACCGGTGATGAATACTGTTTTAGCCATCTTTTTCACACTTACCCTTTCCTCCACACCATCTTATTAACTACGTTGACATACCCCTGAATGATGCGAACAACCTTCATGGACACCGTTTCGTCCACATAGTCGGGGCAGGGCTTGCCCAGAACGCCCTTCTGTTTCATCTCGATTGCCATATCAGTGGCATTGAGCAACTCCCGGGTTGTAATACCAGCCAGGATGAAATCACCGGCTTCCAGCGCCTCAGGGCGTTCCGTACTGGTGCGTATGCACACGGCGGCGATGGGGTGACCGATGGACAGATAGAAGCTGCTTTCCTCAGGCAGGGTGCCGGAGTCGGAGACGATCGCCAGAGCGTTCATTTGCAGCTTGTTGTAGTCGTTGAAGCCCAGCGGCTCGTTGATCCGGACACGAGGGTCAAGCTGGAAGCCGCTCTGTTCCAGACGGTGCTTGCTGCGGGGATGGCAGGAGTAGAGAATGGGCATATCATACTTCTCTGCCAGCGCATTGATGGCAGTGAACAGACTCAGGAAGTTCTTTTCAGAGTCGATGTTCTCCTCCCGGTGGGCAGACAGTAGAATATACTTATCCTTCTCCAGCCCCAGACGCTCCAACACATCGCTTTTCTGAATCTTGTCCAGATTCATGTGCAGAACCTCCGCCATGGGAGAGCCGGTCTGGTAGGTGCGTTCCTTGGGCAGGCCGGTATCTGCCAGATACTTCCGGGCAAACTCGGAATAGCACATATTCACGTCAGAAATCACATCCACGATGCGGCGATTAGTCTCCTCAGGCAGGCACTCATCCTTGCAGCGGTTGCCGGCCTCCATGTGAAACAGAGGAATGTGCAGCCGCTTCGCAGAGATGGCAGACAGGCAGGAGTTGGTATCGCCCAGCACCAGATAGCCCTCCGGCTGCAACTCGGACAGAAGCTCATAGCTGCGTCCCAGAATATTGCCGCAGGTCACGCCCAGATTCTCGCCTACCACGGGCACCAGAATGTCGGGGCCATATTCCCCGAAGGTGTTTTTTAGCTCGAAATCCTCCCAGAAAACGGTGGAGAGGTTTCTGTCCCAGTTCTGGTTGTAGTAGACCACGCAGCAGTCAAAATATTCCCGGCAGCGCTTAATCACCGCCGCCAGACGAATAATCTCCGGACGGGTACCGCAACCAATCATGACCTTGGTGCGACCGTCGTTTTTCCATGTAAAATTGTGTTCCATATCATTCTCCTATTGACAACCAGTATCTTCTTTTACACCGGCTCGAAGAAGGTGTCCGGGTGGTTCGGGTTGAAAATTTCGTTGCAGGTCATCACCGTCACCAGATTCTCCGTTTCCGACAGGTTGATAATGTTGTGCGTCCAGCCGGGAATCATGTGGACAGCCTCAATTTTGTCCCCGGAAACTTCAAACTCCACCGTTTCTCCGGTGTTGATGTTTCGCTCCTGAATCAGTCCGTGACCTGCCACCACGATGAACAGTTCCCACTTGGAATTGTGCCAGTGCTGTCCCTTGGTGATGCCCGGACGACTGATGTTGATGCTCACCTGACCGCAGTCGGCAGTGTGTACCAGTTCCGTAAAGGAGCCACGGTTGTCTACGTTCATCTTGAGAGCGTACTTGAATTTGTCGGTGGGCAGATAGGTCAGGTACAAGGAGTACAACTTCTTGGCAAAGGAGCCGTCCGGCATCTTGGGCATCATGAGCGTACTCGGCTGTGCCTTGAACTCCTGCAGCAGATCCACAATCTCCCCCAGCGTGACCTTGTGGGTCACGGGGACACAGCAGTAACGCCCGTCTGCTTGCAGAACAGTCTCCACACCGTCAAATTCACAGTGCTGCTCCTTGCCTTCCAGCAGGTCAAACATTCCCTCTACCAAATCGTCGATGTACAGCAGTTCCAACTCGGTACTGCGGTCGTTGACAGTGAAGGACTCGTCATTGGCGACTGCCCAGCAGAAGGTACTGACGGCACTGTTGTACTTGGGGCGGCTGTGTCCCATCAGGTTGACGAAGCGGTAGACTGCAACCTTTGCCCCCGTCTCCTGAGCATACTGGAAGAACAGTTCCTCGCCGGCCTTTTTGCTGCGGCCGTACTCACTGTTACCAAAGCGTCCAGCCAGTGTTGCCTGAATGGACGAGGACAGCATAATGGTCGCCTTGTTGTTGTGCTTTTTCAGGCAGTTCAGTAGGTCAGATGCAAAGCCGAAGTTACCCTTCATGAAGTCTTCCGGGTTCTCCGGGCGGTTCACGCCTGCCAGATTGAACACGAAGTCTGCTTTCTGGCAGTACTCGTCCAGCTCCGCCGGAGTGGAATCCAGATCATACTCGTAGATTTCTTTAATATCCAATGCCGGGCGAGTCTTGTTTTTCCCATCCCGGATGTTTTTCAGGTTGTTGCACAGGGCGGTTCCTACCATGCCCTTGGCACCTGTGACTAGAATGTTCATTCTCTCACCTCTTAGTGTACTGCGGTGCAGTCCGGAATGTCCGCGCCATCCGGCACGGTTGCATTATTGCAGATGGTGCAGTTACTGCCGATGCGAGTAAAGTTTCCCACAGTCGCACCGGTGCGAACAACGCTGTTGGTGTAAATTAGGGCGTAGTCCCCTACCGCTGCATCACAGTGGATTTCCGTTCCGGCATTCAGCAGAACACCTTTGCCAACGGACGTACCATTCTGGACACAGGCATTTTGCAGCACCACACAGCCGCATCCCAACTTGGCGTATGGACTGATGTAGGCACTGGGAGCAATGATGTTGGGGAACGCATAGCCAAGTGCTTTTGCCTTCTCATACACCTGTGCTCGGAACCGATTATTGCCGATTCCCACCACAAGCAAGCCATACTCCTTCCGCAGCTCCGGCAAATCAGCAAGACCGCCAACCACCGGAATGCCACAGATTTCAGCACCCGCAGGCTGTCCGTCATCCACAAAAGCGCAATCGTATTGGAGCATCGCCTGCTCCGCAACCATACGCCCAAAGCCGCCGGCACCAATCAGCAGTAACTTTTCTTTAGACATTCGGGATGCCCTTCAGTGCATTCTGGACGTACTCGGTGGTCAGAATCTTCTTGACAGTGCCTTCCACATCCAGACGCTCGGTGTTGTGGCTGGTGTAGGACTCGTCCGCCATGGTATGCACCTCGCCCTTGACCACGAACTTGTCGTAGTTCAGGTCACGGTTGTCAGCAGCAACCCGGAAGTAATGACCCATATCCTCGCTGCGCAGACGCTCCTCACGGGTCATCAGGGTCTCGAACAGCTTCTCGCCGTGACGAGTGCCGATGATGTTCGTACCGGTATCGCCGAACAGCTGCTGGACGGCCTTTGCCAAATCGCCGATGGTGGAAGCATCAGACTTCTGGATGAACAAATCACCGGGATTTGCATGTTGGAAAGCGAACAAGACCAGATCCACAGCCTCGTCCAGATTCATCAGGAAGCGGGTCATGTTGGGATCGGTGATGGTGATGGGATTGCCAGCCTTAATCTGGTCGATGAACAGAGGGATGACAGAGCCACGGCTGCACATAACGTTGCCGTAACGAGTGCAGCAGATGGTAGTGCCACCACGCTCAGCAGCTACACGGGCATTGGCGTAGATGACGTGCTCCATCATGGCCTTGGAGATACCCATAGCGTTGATGGGGTAAGCAGCCTTGTCGGTGGACAGGCAGACAACACGCTTGACGCCAGCGTCAATAGCGGCGTGCAACACATTATCAGTACCGATGATGTTGGTCTGGACGGCCTGCATGGGGAAGAACTCGCAGGAAGGAACCTGTTTCAAAGCGGCAGCGTGGAAGATGTAGTCAACACCGGGCATAGCGTCACGGATGGACTGGGGGTTACGGACATCACCGATGTAGAACTTGACCTTACCAGCAGTCTCCGGATGCTTGGCCTGAAGCTCGTGGCGCATATCATCCTGCTTCTTTTCATCGCGAGAGAAGATGCGAATCTCTTTCAGGTCGGAATCTAGGAAGTGCTTCAGAACGGTAGAGCCAAAAGAACCAGTACCACCAGTGATCATAAGGGTTGCGTTATCAAATGCAGACATATTTCTATACTCCTTCTATTTAATTAATGAAAATCAATTGAAAATCCAGATAAGCTGAATCCAACCAAACAATTTTATACAAATTTCATATTTATTTAAACCAAACGAACAAATGTCTAATTATCATTGCAAAAATGCCGACAGCCTTTTGCTAGATTGATATATTTCAAATACTCCGCTCTCAAAATCACACATTTCTTTACTCCTTCCTCAACCGTTATTTTTTTCAACGTTTTTTATTGTGCGCTTGCTTTTGCTTTATCTAAAAATTCAGAGAATGCCTCTTGGTATTTTTCATCATAGAAATATTCTTTTGCTGTCTTCAGCGCTTCCTTTTTCATATTTATAATCTGTTCAGATGTCATATGGAGAATCCTATTAAGTGCTTCAATCAATGTATTCACATCATTATTTTCAACTAAGATGCCATTAACACCATCCTTAACATAAATATCGGTTCCACCAACCTTTGTACAAATACTAGGAGTTCCGACACACATTGCTTCTGTGAACTTTGTGGAAACGCCTGCTTTTGCATAGCGTTTATTTTCTCGAAGCAGCACCGAAAAATGTGCGGCTTCGACATATTGCAGTACTGTTGAATGTTCCTTTCTTCCAAGAAAAAGAATACCCTTTCCTATTTCAGAAGTATTATTATTTCTAAACGACTTTTCATCAACACCAATAATAGAAAATTCAATCTTATTATCTGTCGCGTTAATTTTGTTCACCGCCCTAATCATTGGCAGTAAAAAATCTTTTTGTGCAAGTGTTCCGGCAAAAACAAGCTTCAAAGGTTCTTTCTTTACCGATGAAGGTTCTTTTGCAAAATCCTCGTCCTGATAAATCGGCGGTATTCTAAGGACGTTTGCACCTTGCGTTACATAATGTTCTTCCAATAAGGGGCTAATTGCTATAACATTTCCGCATTTTGCATCAAGATACTTTTTTCGCATATCTCTTTGCCAACAAATAAATCTGCCAAATCCTGCGAAATCTTTGCTCTCAGCCCACTCTGTGACTTCAACGCAAAGACCTATTTTACATCTTTTGCAAAGTCGTAAGGTTCGTTCATAGAGCATAATTGATGCAGGATCGTATAAAATCAAAACATCCGGTTGAACCTCTAAAATGTTTTTCTTTAGTATCCGCCACAGTCGAAATCCTAAAATCTGCTCCACCATCCACCGAGCACTGCGCATCTTTTTTCGACCCTGATACGGTGTAGAATAATCCACTTTGATTTTTTCATCTACAAGCGCTTCTCCTTGAATCGGATATTCACAGCAAAAAAAGACTGTATTTCCCATTTTTTCCAATAGGCGTGCATTTCGCAATACATGTACTGATGTTGCAGTATTTTTCTGCCCGATTGCACCGGCATATAAAATTTTCATCTTACGATTCACCTCTTTTCAATCTACATTTTGCAATGATAGCACTTATCAAAACTCCTAAAATCAGGACACAGAAATAACGCCCAACATTATATGGATCTTTTATACCAATCCAATTTATAGGCGAACCGATTTTTCCAAATAGCGAATTGATATAAATATTCGTCAAATATAGTTCTAACGAGATTTTTCCCATTTTCTTTAACAATCCCATAAGATTTTTAAATCTTGTTTTTTCAAAAAAAGCTGGCCAAACAAAAACCCCTATGATGCCCAAAAGCATATAGAGCAGTACATCTAATTTTGCTGGAGCACTTTTCCATATTATTTTTCCAACCACCCACACAGCAAACAATAAAAGTAGCTTTTTATTGTATTTTTCTTCATTTTTCACTTTTGGAGCACTGTACTGACCAATCAAAAATGCAATGCTCCCCGCCGTCACCCCCCCCCAATGGTTTTCAACGGAATATGCTGTATTTCCAGGAAATGGCTTGTCACTTGATAATACAAAATAGCCTACACCAACTACCAACACCAATATCGCTGGAACTTTCGAACTCACTTTTGATAACACATGCAGCAATGGGTATAGTAAATAGAGAACTAGTATCACAGCCACATACCATGCTCCCATATGACTTGTATAAAACGATACACAAGTCAAATCTAAAATGAAGCTAATACAGTCCCTCTTTAGCCATAGATCTAGCATCGCATATGCAATAGTCGATAATAGCAAGTAGGGAACAATCGTTCGCTTTATTCTATTTTTCCAGTAAGTAAATGCATCGCCGTTTTTCTCATAAGAAAACCACGACCCCATACCTGACAAAAAGAAGAACATATACATTTGAGATCCGAACAATGTTCCCATTTTTGACATAATCTTAAAAACGTATGGCATATTGTCTACTATGATGGTATCTGAAGCATGTGTTATCAGAACACTGGCAGCTGCAATTCCCATTAATTCTGTCTTATATTTGCTTAGCAAGCCATATGTTAATTTTTCCATTTTTGCTGCCCTTCTACTTATCACCTAGCTTTTCGCTGCTTTACAATGGATCTTTTGGCGTCAATATTTGGAAAGAAATAAAATAGATATAATCCTTTAGCAAGCTTAATATTTTCTTTTTTACAAATGCCATAATATTTCACAAAATTCTTGCGAATTTTCTCTTTGATGTCTGCACTGGCATTTAGTTCGCACGCTTCTTTATAAAGACGTCTATAAAACTCTAATGCATAGATAATCATTGCTGTTCTAGCCTTATTATAATGGAGTCCCGTAAGATCATTAATCAGTGCGTCAAATTCTCCGAATATGCACATTCTCCCCGGCTTAAAGCTACTGTTTGTATTTCCGGGTCTTGAAATTCGATAATTATAAAGTGGTGAATCAAGATACACGAGCTTTTTTGTCTGTAAAAATGCCTGCCTGCAAAAATGAAAATCCTCATATACCTGTCCTGGCACAAAACGCAGATTCTCCACAAAAGCTTTTCTAAAGATTTTATTCCATACTAGAAAGCGAAGTTGATTCTTATTAGAAAAAATCTCTTCCGTATTAAGGACCTTTACGTTTTTGCTATCACCAATCGCATTTTTTTCATTCTCTTTGCATTCATAGAAAGAACTAACTGCCATATCCGCATTATGTTCTTCAATCTGTGTAATTAGATCCTGATACATATTCGGTTCTAGCCAGTCATCCGAATCCACAAATGCTATGTATTCGCCTGCAGCATGATCCAGTCCAGTATTTCTTGCGGTAGACAAGCCTCCGTTTTCTTTATGAAATACTACAATACGAGAATCCTTTTTCGCAAGCTCATCGCAAATAGTCTGGCTTCCGTCCGTTGAGCCGTCATCCACCAGTATAATCTGAAGATCATGATATGTTTGATTGACAATTGACTCAACACATTTTTCCAGATAAGGTTTTACATTGTACACTGGAACTATAACCGATAATAACTTCATCTGTTTCTACCTTTCCGTTTCACTTTCTCAATCAGAACACCCATAACATAGCGAAACTCTTCTGTTCTTCCATATAGTGCCACTAAACATCCGCAGGCAACACAAACACTCAAGCATCCTTTAATTAAAAAGTCTAAAATTAAATTCTTGATTACAAGAAAACTGCAGATTTTATCACTTATCAAGCAAATACCAATTGTTGCCGCAACATCCAACCATAATCGTACCAGATGGTTGCTTGCTTTACAGTTAAAAATATATTTACAGCATATGATTGGAACCGCCGTGCACTCCTTTACCGCATAGCAAAGAAATGTTCCGATTAAAACGCCCGCAATTCCTAACGGTTTCACAAGAAGAATAGAAACAACCACATTCAATACCGGAACCAAAAGACTTAAATAACGATCCGGTTCAAAGACGCCTGCAGCTGCACGATAATCTCCATAACACGCTGAATAGCCATATACAAAGTAATTCAAGACAATCAAAAGCAGCACATAATGCGGTAAAACAGTTTGTTCTGTATATAAAAAACGCAAAAACGTTTCCGCGCTACAATACAGTCCGGCTGCGGTCACTGCATACAATACAAAATAAACTGCTTTTGCACGTTTGAATACGAGTTCCGATCGTTTTGAATCTTCCGTTGCGTTCAGATTTCCAAAGCCTGACATAAATCCTGCAAACACACTTGTAATCAGACTTTTAAGAGTATTCGTAATAAATGTATAGTTGGAATAGTACCCTACTGTTGCAACGCCTAAAAAGCCAGACAGAATGAAATTGTCTCCACCATTTACCAAATATCCACCGATTTTGTGGTATATCAATGCAAATACCTTCGATTTGATTGACATCTTTTCCTGAGTTGAAATTCGCTCCTTTTTATATTTTCTAATGTATGGATAATGTTTTTTTACATAATAATTCAGTACAATGTTTCCACCCAATGTGCAAATCAAATTTGCTGCTGTATACAGTACAAAACTATGTGTCGTATAAAGCACCACTATCTGCAGAACATTGTATAATGACTTTGAGCCACATGTTATAATCGATACAATATATGTCTTTTGGTCTGCATTGAGAATTGTCTGGTTGAATGTAAAGAAATATGTCAGGCATACATTCAGAACAAACAGCGAATATGCTGGGAGAAATTGCTCAATTCTAAAACCTGTGAGTGATGGGAGAACTGGGATCATCGCACAACTTCCAATTGCTACAATCCCTCCAACAATCATATAGACATTGCGGTATAGTGAAACAAGTGCTCCTATTTTTTTTTCGTCATGTACAGCCAATGGCTTGTATAACGAGAAGACAATAGCTGTACCGATTCCCAATTCTGATACTGCCAGAGTTGAGACAATCGTGGTAAACATTGCATTCAGTCCATACAGGTCATATCCCATTTCGAGAATAAAAACCCTTTGACAGTACATTCCCATTAAGACATTTATCAAATAGGCAATACTACTCCACGCACCACTCTTAATTACATTATCTGTTCTACTTCTCGTCTGATTCATTCTTTTCTCCACTATATTACAAAATCACCCAATTATTTTGTTTGATCTCGTAACGCTTGTCATCTGCACGCCATCGCGAAGGTGCTATAACAATTTTATTTTCATTTTTTGATAAATACTGTGCCCACCAACTAAATGTACTGTTTGAGATCACGAAATGTTTGCAACTGCTCATCAGCAGCATTTTCTCCCAAAGTGAATCCATACCCGACTCATAATATGCTGGACCTTCAACTTTAATATTATTTTTCACCCAATCGATATCATCAGAAAAAAAGAAAACCGTTGCATTCTTATGAGCACTTTTTATGTACTGAATCCCGCGTTGAAAATACTCTTCATTACATACACCTAAATTTTCCTGATTCTCCTTGGTATAAAAATCTCCTCGGCGTACGGTCACACACACTGATTCTGTGCTGCAAATTTTTCTATATAGTTCTGAATTGCTCGTCTTGTCTTTCTTTCGATAAATCTTCTTCAGTTCATCTTCAACTGATGAAAAATAGCGATCCGACTCAAAATAACCATAAATCAACTTATTTTTTCTTCCAAAGTATGTATATCTGAAATAACGATTATCAAGACAAATATAAACACCAAAAAACTGTGCGATAAATTTCGCCAAAGGTAACAAGCATTTTAAATATCGGTGATATGTGATATATTTACAGATTTCCAGCACTTTATCCTGAGTTACTGAACACACTTGCTCTGTTGATATTTCTGATACAGTCTCAATGCAACTACCTAAAAAGCTATTTTCCCAACCATCTCCTGACTCTTTGTGACGCTCCTTTACTTCAGACCAATCAATCACGATGGAATCTCCTGTAACGGATTCCATATATTTTGCAAAAGCCATCTGAAATAATTGGTTTCCCATTCTTCCTTTTATACGCAAACAAATCAATTTATCTTTTCTCCTTTATTCAATCCATTGTCTTTGTTCATTTTCATTCAAATTCACTGAGACTTACTATGTATAGTGGAACAAAAATCAAGGGATATGCTACACTTGCCTGCGCAAACGAGGTCCATATGTAAAAGAACCAAAATGCAATTTTAGGAAGTATGCCTTTTATGTTTTTTTTGCTGTTTTGGCCCATCCATATAAGAAGCATTAAAATTGTAATAATTCCATAGACTGCTAAAGCTCTAGCAAACCCACCACCAGCAGAAGCTTCACCCGTTAAACTATACCGATTCACATATGCATTAACTATATCGTATCCCGCACCAAGTGGGTTTCGTTTAAAAATTTCCAAGCAGGCTGTTATCGTTGAAACTCTATATAGACCAGAACCAGCAGTCAAATCCATGTTTCCATTAGTTGAAAACATTTTATCCAACACAATTGTTTGCAAAATGCTATCGGCTCCTCTTGTGAAATAGTCTATTGCAATCCCTATGCACATTAAGCTAGCCACCAAATACACTTTATGTTTTATTTCATTGTTTCTTTGCAGCAAAACACAAGCAAACATTACCAACGTACAAACATATCCGGTAGTTGACATACACGTAACTAATGCCACAAGAACAATAACCAGAGCCCCCTTTTTTTCTTTTTCTGATAGTTTCAATGAATCCGAAGCAAATAGCAGAATCCATAAAGCCGAATTCAGCATAATCGAATACTGTGCTGGTTCGGAGAAAATCGAATCATTTCGCTGATTATTAATCCAATTATCCGGTAAATAACCATAAAAAAACGATTCAGAGCAAAGCATTCCATTCGCATACCGATATTTTCGTCCAACAAGAGACATCACCATACTAAACATACTGTGATTCCAGCATGCCAATAAATAAAACAATATTGAGGTTACTGCAAAGAAGATTGTAAATTTTATATACCTAGTTGCGAAATTCTTCTTATCAACTTTATATGCACACTCTATTAACAGCAACGGGCAAATAAAATCAAGCAATGCCGCAAGTCCTATTCCGCCTGAAATCATTCGCGAGATTAATATCGATGCCGTCAGACATAATAGTGCTATTTTTGTATATGATGAAGGTTTCACATATCGTAAGAGTATACACCCTCCCGTTATTATCAATACTATATACTTAACATTCATTGGATAAGTATTGTAATAAAAAGTTCCTGTCATCATTGCCATCAGATACATCAGGCAATATTGAAGTACAGCTTTAGCATTGAGATATCTCCAACCATGGTGAGTTTTTTCATATATATAACTCACAAGTCAATTCCTCCTATTCTTCTCCCCATATTTTCATAACAAATCACATATTTTCAAAGCTCCCCTATTTCTCTCTACATATTACTGTTTGCTTTTTAAGTTATTTTTTATTCTAAAATACACTTTTTAAAGCTTCTTATCTATCTGCATCCATCATCTTTTCTATTTCATTTCGACGGTTAGTTTTGAAATTTTCTTCATCGTATTGGGGAGATTCTTTCAAACATTTCTCAGCAAAATCTGCTGTTTTTCCTATATATTTAGCTGGTACCCCCCCCAGACTTCTCCGGAAGGGATGTTTTTTACAACCAAACTTCCCGCACCAACAATACTATTGTTGCCAATCGTAACTCCAGGCAAAATTGTACTTCGTGCTCCAATAAAACAATTGTCACCAATCACTATTTTCCCAAAGCGAAGTACCTTATTGTATCGTTGTTCTTCTCTAAAGACCCATGTCGCCCCATCATGCGTAATAAAAGCGCAGCCAAATGAAATTTCTGTATGTTCACCTATCTGTACCAGCCAAGGCTCACTTCCCCATTCGGGAGAGCCATTTAGTCTACACCGATTTCCAATATGAATTCCAATTCTTTTGGCATATTTCATAGGATCAGTTTTCTTTAAATACCAGTCATATCCTCTTCTGAATAGGGCTGAAAATTTATCTTTTTTCATATCTCATTCTCACATTGCAATTTCATTCATACTGTGTTTTTGCTTATCAGTGTCTCATTTTTTTCATTTTGTCAAGTCTTAATAGTTATATATTTTATCGTTTCATTGCATTAGCTATCACAATTTCCCACTGTCTACATATGTTTTCCGCTCCAAGCCTTTCTCGTAATGCTTGATTTTTTTCCTTGAAAAGAACTCGGTAGCTTTCATTTTCAATCAAATTTTTCATTTTTTCAAAAAGATCCTCGTCATTACCGACTTTGCATAAGAAACCATTTTCGCAGTCTTTAATAAATGACCGTGCTCCACCTGGTGGGCAATCTGTACAAATACAAGGAATTCCAATCGTCAAAGCCTCTAGCATTGAGTTGGAAAGTCCTTCATAATCAGAGCTCATTACAAAAGCAAACGAATTTTCCATTATATCGTGAATATTTCTTGAGTGTCCTTTCAACGCAATATAATCATTTGCTCCAATTTCGTTTATCAAAGTCTCGACAAAGGCTTTTTCTTCCCCATCTCCATAAATATCTAAGCGATAGTCTGGATAGCATTCATGTAGCTTTTTCATTGCACGAACCATCATGGGTATATTCTTTTGTTTATTAAGTCTACATGCTGTGATAAACGTTTTACTACCCGTACACTCATTCCAAACCGGGAGTCTATCAACCATTAATGGATTGCAAATAACACAACCTTTTTTCTTGATGGATTCATCAAAATACTCCATTGCACCATTAGTTTGAAAAATAACTTGTGCGGCATTATGATATGCAAAATTTCGCAAGATAGATTTAAGTGGTGAATTTTCATCATGCGCAGGATCGTTTCTTAGAGTATGGACAACTGGTATCCCTTTACACTCTGTAGCTAGTACTTCATTAGTGATAAATGAAACAACCACATCTGTATTAAACGCTTTTACAGCTTTATATATTTTTATATTTCTTTCAAAAACTCGCGTAAAACCGCCTTTTTGGCTTGTCTTTATTACAGCCGTTTTAATTCCCTTATGAATATAGTATTCTCGCTTATCATGATAAGCCAACACGATAAGGACATTATATTTATGTTCATACAAATAATTTGCCAGTATAGAGCCAACTCTCTCTGCACCGCCATCACTTAGACTCTGTAGAACAATTGCAATATTCTTCATTATTTCACTTATTCTCCATCTGCTGTGCGATATCAGCATCCACGATTTCCTCGCCGCTCTTATGCTTCAGCTGCTCCTTAGAAGCTTCACTCAGACCGTTGTTGATCACACAGTTCATGTCGCAGGTGCTGCACTTATCGAGTTCCTCTTTGGTGACTTTGCCATCACGATAGTCACGGCAAATCTTCAACTCGTACATGCTGTATGGATGCTTGGTGAAGAGAGCCTTAAACTTGTGAACCAGAACCCAAGTAGCAGGTTTCCAGATATACTTGTGCATAGCAGGGCTGACAGAACCAATCATCCAGCAGTCACGGTCACAGCAGCGAACCTTTGCACGAACCTTCTCTGCCTCCGGGCTGTTCCACAGCTCGTCCCAAGTCTGATTGTTCAGGTTGCCCATGACCTCTTTATCCTTGGTACCATTGCAAGGCATAACATCGCCATACGGATCGATGAAGAAGGTATCAAAGCTCATGTCGCAAGGCAGCAGACGCTTCTGGCCGTAGATGTAGTTGATCAGGCCGTGATTAAAGTATGCACGGAACCACTTCTTCGGACTGTTGCTGCGGAGCAGTTCGTTGACCAGATTCTCAAAGTTCTTGGCAACCATAGGACGGTCATGGATGATGTTCTTGGCCTCAACAAAGTAGAAGCTGTTGTGCAGAGAAGCCGTTGCGAACTCCATGCCCATTTCGTTGGAGATTTTGTACAGAGGAACCAGATCAGGAGCATTTTTGTCCTGAACAGTCATGCCGAAGCCGACATCCTTCATGCCCATCTCACGCAGTTTCTTCAGCGTACCATAACCACGCTGGTAGCCGTTCTGCAGACCACGGATCTCGTTGTTGGTCTGCTCCAGACCCTCGATAGAGATACGAATACCGATCTGCGGGAACTCCTTGCACAGGTCTACGATACGATCGGTAAAGAAACCGTTCGTGGAAATAACGATACGGTCAGACTTCTTATACAGTTCACGCACAATATCTTTCAGGTCGGTGCGGATGAACGGCTCACCACCAGTGATATTTGTGAAGTACATCTTCGGCAACTTCTTGATGGTCTCGATGCTGATTTCCTCTTCCGGCTTGGAAGGTGCTTTATAACGGTTGCACATGGAGCAACGAGCGTTGCAGCGATAAGTAACGATGACCGTACCATTCAACTTCTTTTCTTCAGACATGATTAACTCTCCTAACTCTCTCTTTTAAGAATGTTTTGATTTTATTTAAGAACCACTTGGCACATACCGAGAACACAACCGAACCGCAGATAACTGCAACCGCTGTGAAGATATATGCCAGCAGACCGTTTCCAAATAGATGAACGAGGTGCAGCTTCTCAAGCACACGATAAATCACCATGTGGCACAGGTAAATCTCGAAGCAGATACCGCCGAGGAACTTGGCAACTGGATTGACCAGTACCCCCCCCCACTTGCATCCGAGGGTATAGACCAATGCTGCCACACAGAAGAACAGCATCGTGAGCGTAGAACCACCTATTGCAAAATAAGCAACTGTGGCAATCAGCAGAATTGCTCCAGCAATAATCTTGTGCTTTGATGCAAACTCAGCCAGTTCCTCACGATAGAGGAAGATCAAGCCACCAGCGATAAAGTAAATCGCATCGTAGACAATATTCAGTCTCGGTGTAAATCCAACACTAAATGCATCTACAATGTGGTTTCCATCAAAGAAATAAATTCCACATAGCAAGTTAAACACCAGCGCTACAACAGCTACTCCCCACGCTCTTTTCTTGTTTCCAATCAGGAAGCAGAAGAACGGGAACAGCATGTAGAACACAAAAATGACTGCCAGTGTCCAGCTAACGCCAATAACCTCGATACGCATATTCGGCAGAAGTCCCTGACATAAAGTCAAGTTTGCGAAAACCTCAAACAAGGATTCCTTGCTTGGTGAAATCACAAAATCCAACGCACAAAGCAGTGCAAAGTACGGCCATATTTTGATGTACCGTTTCTTGTAGAAATCCTCTACACTGATCTTCTGGTCAACAATTTTCTGGTAATAGCCACAGCACATGCCAAAACCGCTGACCATCATAAAAAGGAAAACGAGGTTTGTGAAAGATGGTATTAGCCGTTCAAACACAAATCCTCCTATTCCATATTCTCCGTTTGCGAGGACGTGCATCAGTGCAATGCCAATGATGGCATATGCCTTCAAACCGTCAATTCCCTCGTATCGATCCGCTTTTGTAGCCACAAATTCTCTCCTCACATACCAGTCTTACTGATACACCTTCATAATTTTCTCGTAATACTCATCAATGGTATCGAAGCTGATGTTCTTACAGTTCTTGCTATATGCTTCGCACAGCTTCTTATCACCCCAGAGCTTCTCGATCTTCTTCTTCAGATCTTCGGCATTACCGCTTTCAAACAGTTCGCCGGTCTTGCCAACCTGAATCAGCTCCGGGATACCACCTATCTCAGCTCCCAGCACCGGCGTGCCGTACATCTGGGATTCCATCACAGAGAACGGACAGTTTTCGTACCACTCAGACGGGTAAATGGAGAACCGTGCCTCACGGATGAGCTTTTCCAATGCCTCGCCTTTCTGGAAGCCAACATTCTTGATGTTCTTAATACCATTTACAGTTTCTTCCAGTGGGCCAGTGCCGGCGAAGATGAACTGTACATCCGGCAGTTCCTTGCAGACCTTGATGAGTGTGCCGATGCCCTTCTCCTCAGAGAAGCGGCCGAAGTAAAGGACGTAATCCTTCTTCTCCGTTTCCTTCCACTCCACCTTGTCGATGAAGTTGTGCATTGCCACGGTCTTCGTTGCAAACAGAGGATTACCGTCCATCTTGCTCTTCATGAACTCCGAGCAGCAGATCATGGTGTCAATGTACTTGTAGGTACCCTTCCACTTCCAGAATTCGGCTTCCATCATGCCGATGGCTGACTTCGCCGTGGAACCGTGAATACACCTGCCTTTCATGCAGTTCACGAAATGACCGCCGAGGCATTTCTCACAGTTCTGGTGCGTGTTCGGATTGTTCAGCATGTGGTTCGGGCAGACCAGCTGGTAGTCATGTGCCGTGAAGATGATCTTACAATCTCTTCCGGTCTCCTTGCGCCACTTCACGATTTCCAGAATGATGGAAGGCGTCAGCTGGTAGTTGAAGTTGTTCAGGTGACAGACATCCGGCTTGAAGTCGTCCAGAACTTTCCGCAGCTGCACTCTTGCTTCCTTGCTGTAGATAGTTTTGATCGGGTAGGTCAGCTTGCTCAGTTTGCTGCCGCCGTGGAAATCCATACCAGATGTATAAGCATTGACCCGGTTGCCCACGCAGCGGCCTTCATGCTCCATACCGAAGTACTGAACCTCATGTCCGTGCTGCTCTAGCGCCTCACCCAGCTTAAATATGTAGGTTTCTGATCCACCGTTTGGATATAGAAATTTATTTATTATCAATACTCTCATCTATTATTATCTCCTGTACAGTTTCATCGTTTCCTTTACAACTTCATCCCAGTTATATTTCTCGCAGATAAAGTCAGCTGCCTGATTCTTCATTCTTATAACCATTTCTGGATGGTCACAGGCCTCTTGCAGTTTTTCTCGCAAGTTCTCTACATCCGACTTTTTGAAAATCAATGCCTTATCTTCCACAACCTCTGCGCACTCCGGAATATCCGAAACCAAACAGCAGTTGCCGTAGCTCATTGCTTCCAGCAGACTTAATGGCATTCCTTCCAGATCAGACGGCAGCGTGTAAATGTAAGCATTGCTGTATAGTTCATCCAACATTGCTCCCTGTACAAACCCGGTAAAGAGAATCCGATCGTCACCCTTCGCCAGTTCTTTCAATTCCTCCATAAAGGAATCCGTATCACTGGAGCCACCTGCAATGACCAATTTTTTATCTGTCTTGACATTCTTGAATGCCTCAACCAGATATCGAATCCCCTTCTCCGGCACCAGACGACCGAGGAACAGTATGTAGGAATCCTTTTCCAGTCCAAAATGATCCGTGATCAGCTTTGCCTCCCGAACCTCTGGCCGATTGACGCCATTAGGGATAAAATGTGTCTCCCTTCCGTAGGTCTCCATGAAATATTTCTGAACGCCTTTGCTTAGAACAATGATTTCATCTGCATATTTCACGGCATTTTTTTCACCCTGCCGGATAAATTTTGATCCAACGCCAAATTTCCATTTTTCGCGGGCCCAGTCCAAACCGTGAATAGTGCAGATTACACGCTTGCCAAAAAGTTTTGGTATCCAACAGAAAAAGGCAGGACCTTCTGCATGGATATGCACCACATCGTATTTTCCAAATGCACTATAAAGTGCCGCAAATGCGGAGGAGCTGACTGCAGCAAGTCCGCGTCGTTCAATGGTCGGAACAAACTTCTGACGGATTCCCTCGTACTCCGTTTTACCAGCATCGTCATATTCTGCACCACTCACATGATGGCCTGCTCTGTTGTAGCAGGTCACTTCACAACCATTCTGTGCCATTCGGGTGCAGAGCTCTTTGACAACGATTTCTACTCCGCCTTCTCTCGATAATCGCTTCTGTCCGAACATCGCAATCGCAAGTTTCTTACTCATAAATCTTTCCCACAATCCCACTCAATTTCTTCATCTATATTTCAGCCAACACAAAGAGCGGATAGGCTCGCTTGCCTGTCCGCTGGCTGTCACCCCACCCTCATGGTCGAGATTTCTTTCTGGATGGCATTGCTGCCACCCAAAAAGATCATTCGTTCATTCTTCGGGTAAGAAAATATGAACTTCGGGGTGCGGAGCCTTTCATTCTCTGCCGTACCCTTGTCCCTATTATGACAGCCTCGTATTATATCTCTAGCCCCGCGTCGTTCAATAGTCGGAACAGACTTCTGACGGATTCCCTCGTACTCCGTTTTACCAGCATCGTCATATTCCGCACCGCTCACATGATGTCCCGATCTGTTGTAGCATGTCATCTGCCAGCCCTGCTGCGCCATCCGTGTGCACAGCTCTTTTACCACGATCTCCACGCCGCCCTCTCTCGACCACCTTTTGTGGCCAAAAACAGCAAGCCTCAATTTCTCTTTCATTTTCCCTTTCCTGTCGCTTTCCCCATTTAGGGATCTCATCCACATACCGTGCCAAACTCCGGCCCGGTTTCCTTCACATCAGAAAAAGCCCGGACGCATTTACGCCCAGGTTTTTGACTGATTTACGCCGCAATTCATTGACATTTTATTTCCTGAATCATCAATATCAATTTCGTAAATGTATTTATTGACACTAAAAATATTTTACCATTTTTTCCTCTGGGGTACAATACTTTGCAGCTGTATCATTGCCTGCATCATGGCTAAGATTTCCGTACTTTATTCCGTCTTTTTGTTGCAACCTATTCATTTTAGAAAGGAACTCGTTCCATTGCTTTTTTGCAGCAAAAAACACCCTTCCTCTCACGGAAACCCGCAAAAGGAAGGGTGTTGAACTCGTTATCCTGTTGTCGTACCAATCACAGCATGTTCGTATCAGCAAAGCCAATACTAGTTGTCCTTCAGCACGGCATCTCAAGCACTTTTGAGCGTAGAGCTGTGATTAGCAGTTCTCAGCGAAGTACTTAATGGTACGGACCATCTGAGAGGTGTAGGAGTTCTCGTTGTCGTACCAAGACACGACCTGAACCTGATAGGTGTCGTCGTCGATCTTAGCGACCATGGTCTGGGTAGCATCGAACAGAGAGCCGTAACGCATGCCGATGACATCGGAAGAAACGATCTGATCCTCGTTGTAGCCGAAGGACTCAGAAGTAGCAGCCTTCATAGCAGCATTGATGGACTCCTTGGTGACGTCCTTGCCCTTGACGACAGCAACCAGAATGGTGGTAGAACCGGTGGGAACAGGCACACGCTGAGCAGAACCGATCAGCTTGCCGTTCAGCTCGGGGATGACCAGGCCGATAGCCTTAGCAGCGCCGGTGGTGTTGGGAACGATGTTCTGTGCGCCAGCACGAGCACGGCGCAGATCGCCCTTGCGCTGAGGACCATCCAGGATCATCTGGTCGCCGGTGTAAGCATGAACAGTGGTCATGATACCGGAGACGATGGGGTAGGTCTTGTTCAGGGTGTTAGCCATGGGAGCCAGGCAGTTGGTGGTGCAGGAAGCAGCAGAAATGACCTGATCCTCAGCGGTCAGGGTCTTCTCGTTGACGGAGAAGACAATGGTCTTCAGATCGTTGCCTGCGGGAGCAGAGATAACGACCTTCTTTGCGCCAGCCTGAATGTGAGCCATGCTCTTCTCCTTGCTGGTGTAGAAGCCGGTGCACTCCAGAACGACATCAACGTTCAGTTCGCCCCAGGGAGCGTCCTTTGCGTCCTTAACAGCGTAGATCTTGATCTCCTTGCCGTCAACAATGATGGAGTCCTCGGTAGCCTCGACGGTGTGCTTGCCCTCGCCGATCTTGCCGCAGAAAGAACCCTGAGCAGTATCGTACTTCAGCAGGTGAGCCAGCATCTTGGGGCTGGTCAGGTCGTTGATTGCGACGACCTCGTAACCCTCAGCATCAAACATCTGACGGAAAGCCAGACGACCAATACGACCGAAACCATTGATAGCAACTCTAACAGCCATGTTAATAGTACCTCCTAATTATTTTACCCATAATCGGATAAATCACGGTATCTTTATTTTAGACCAAAACGCAGAAAGTTTCAAGTGTCTGCCAAAAAATTAACAAGACATTCACTGCATTTTTTGCTTTTGTACGATTTTAATTCCTTTCATTCCCTGCTTTTCGGCAATTGCGCCAACAGAGTGCCAACATTTTTGTCAGCTCTCCCCGTTCAAGCAGGCTGCAACGCACGCTCCGCCAATGCCGCCCACGCAGCAAAGGCCCAGTCCGGCAAAGATCTCCGGCCAGACAGCCGGTGCGGCCCAGCTCAGGCCGCTTATCAAAACCAGTACATAGGGCAGCTGCCAGCACAGGCAAAGTGCAAATGCGGCAAGCCCGGCTGCGCACAGTGTTTTGCCATTGCCCGGCTGCGGGACATGCAGTGCCCGGGCCAGCGCTGCCAAAAACACCAGTGCCGCAAGCGCCTGCCACACCGCCGCTGTAGGGGTCACGCGGTGCCAGCTGGAGCTGTTCTCCATAAAGCGCAGCAGCACGTTCCAGTAGAACAGCAGACTGCCCGCCACGGCCAGATACAGCCCACCAAAGGGCTTTTTCCACTCGTTGGGGCTGAGCCAGCAGCGGCCCATGGTGCTGAGCCACGCGGAGCACAGGCATTCCAGAATGCACCGCACAAAGCCGCCCAGACCGGAAGCTGCGCCCAGCGCGATCTGTGCACCCGCTGCGGCCAGAAAACATACTGCACCGACAAAAGCCAGAATACCGGCCAGCGGCCTGCGGCTACGCACCGCTTCCGAGTGGGAAGGCTGTGTACGGCCCACAAGCACTGCAGCCAGCACCACGATACCCAGTGCCAGATAGCGCCACCACACCGAGCCGACCACGCACAGACCGGTGACGGCATCGGTGCCAAAGGCAAGGTCTGCCGCGCGCAGCACGCCCAGCAGAATGCTCAGGATAAAAACGAACAAAACAGAAGGATTCATCAGCGTTCCTCAATCGGCTTATATTTCTGGCGCACGCCCAGATACTTGTAAGCGGGACGAATGATACGGTTGGCGAACACCACCTCTTCCACGCGGTGTGCACACCAGCCGGGCACACGGGCAATGGCGAACAGCGGGGTGTAGATATCCTCAGAGATGCCCAGCATGTTGTAGATCAGGCCGCTGAACAGGTCCACGTTGGCGCACACCGGCTTGGTGCTGCCCTTTTCCTCGGCAAAGATGCCGGGGGCCAGCCGTTCGATGCTGCACAGCATATTATACTCTTCCTCAAAGCCTTTGTCGTAGGCCAGATGGCGGGCGCGCTGCTTCAGGACCACCTCACGAGGGTCGCTGATGGTGTACACCGCGTGGCCCATGCCGTAGATCAGGCCGGAGCCATCGCCCGCCTGCTTGCGCAGGATGCGGCGCAGATACTCGCGCACCTCATCGTCGTCCTCGGGGTTTTCCACATGCTTGAGGATATCCTTCAGCTGACGGTTCACCATCAGGTTGGCACCGCCGTGCTTGGGGCCCTTCAGTGCACCGATGGCCGCCGCGATTGCGGAGTAGGTATCGGTACCGGAGGAGGACAGCACACGGGCGGTAAAGGTGGAGCAGTTGCCGCCGCCGTGGTCAGCGTGCACCAGCAGGCACATATCCAGCAGCTTTGCTTCCTCGTGGGTGAACTTCTGGTCCGGACGGTAGGTGCTGAGGATGTGCTCTGCCGTGCTCTGGCCGGGCTTGGGCAGGTGGAAGAACATGCTCTGCTTATCGTAGTAGCGGCGCTTCATCTGGTAAGCGTTCACCATCATGGTGGGCATGCTGGCGATCAGATTGATGCTCTGGCTCAGGATGTTCTCCAGACTCAGATCCTCAGCGTGCTCATCATAAGAGTAAAGGCCCAGCACGCAGCGCTGCAGCTTATTCATGATATTGGGCGAGGGGGCGTTCATGGTGTCCATGAAGCCTTCCGGCAGGGCGCGGTGCTCTGCCAGGATCTCACAGAAATCGTCCAGTTGCTCCCGGTTGGGCAGACTGCCGAACAGCAGCAGCCAGATCACCTCTTCAAACACAAAGCGGTCATTGCGGTAGGCCTCGTCCACGATCTCGTTGATGTTCACACCGCGGTAGATCAGCTTGCCGGGAGTGGGGATCACATGGCCTTCCTGATCCTTTTTATAGCCCACAACGTCGCAGACGTTGGTCAGGCCGGCCAGCACACCGGTGCCATCCGGGTTGCGCAGGCCGCGCTTGACCCCCAGACGTTCGCTCGTCTCCGGATCGATGTAGTTGTTGGCAACATATTCCTCACACAAAGTCCGCATCGTGTTCGGGTCCAGCGTTGCCACCTCCGAATGTGCAAAATTCATAAGGGGAATTCTCCTTTCATCCTATTTATATACTTTCCCGCCCACCCTCAATGATGGGTATAATTCTATATTATCGCTTTTGACGAGTAAATTCAAGCATTAACTTCACCGTTCAGCGCACAAAAAGCCGGTTTGGTGCTTTTTTGCGCTTGCACCACAAAAGGCTTTTTCCCTGTTTCGCATCTTTTTTCAGGGTATATCCGGTATTCTGATTAAAAAAACACCGCTGTCGGAGGGTTTGGGACTATGAAAAAGTTTTTTCTGCCAATCTTTGCGGTCCTGCTGGTGCTGGGCAGCATTCTGCCGCTGGCTGCCTACCGGGTCACACGCGCCGTGCTCAGCGGGGCAGAGCCCGCATCTTCTGCCGTATCTTCGCCTGCAGCATCTGCGCAGCCGCCAAGTGCCGTGCCTTCTGCGGATGCCGAGACCTTTCTGGTGGAGGATCAGGCCACCGGACAGGTGCTGGAGCTTTCCCGTCAGGAATACGTTCTGGGTGCTGTCGCCGCCGAGATGCCGGTGAGCTGGCCGGACGAAGCGCTCAAGGCACAGGCCGTTGCCGCCCACAGCTATGCGCTCTACTGCCGGGACCACACCACCCTGCAAAGCGGCGCTTGGCTCACTGCCGACCCAGCCCGGCGGCAGGGCTGCCTGACCGAGCCGGTGCTGCGCAGCTACTGGGGCACCGCCTACGAGCAGAATTACGCCCGCCTCTCCGCCCTTGTGGACGAGATCTTGGATGAGATACTTTATTATGAGAACGCTCCTGCCTGCGCCAGCTACTTTGCCATTTCCAATGGGCAGACCGAGGCCAGCGAAAATGTATGGGGTTCCGCCCTGCCCTACCTCATTTCAGTGGACAGCAGCACCGACCGTTCCGCTGACAACTACGAATACACCGTCACCTTTTCCGCAGAGCAGGTGCAGCAGGCCCTTGCAGGCCTTGGCATTTCTGCCGACCTCGCCGCGCCGGAAGGCTGGTTCGGCCCGGCAGCGCTGACCAGCGCCGGATACACAAAAACCGTCACGGTCTGCGGGCAGACCGTTTCCGGCACGACCCTGCGCCGGGCGCTGGGCCTGCGCAGCACATGCTTTACGGTACAGTACCAGAGCGGGAATTTCAGCTTTACCACCCTGGGTTACGGCCACGGTGTGGGCCTGAGCCAGTGGGGCACAAAGGCCATGGCGGAGCAGGGCAAAAGCTATGCCGATATTCTGGCACACTACTACCCCGGCACGCAGCTGCAAGTGCAAGAATGAAAAAGCGGCCCGCACCGCAAAGGCACAGACCGCTTTTCTATTCACTCTTTTTCTTATACCCGCACCATATCCGGGGTGATTTCGGCCAGAGAATGCGCACCGCACATCTGCATGGTGTCGGCCAGCTCACCGGCCAGCTTATCAATGTAGCACTTCACACCTTCCTCGCCGCCGCCATACACAGCCGTGACGAACGGGCGGCAGATCAGCACGCCGTCTGCACCCAGTGCCAGTGCCTTGAACACATCCACACCGGTGCGGATGCCGCCGTCCACCAGGATCTTCACGCCGGTGCCCTTGAGGGCTGCTGCGATCTCCGGCAGCACCTCGGCAGTGGCCGGGCACTGATCCAGCACGCGGCCGCCGTGGTTGGACACCACGATAGCAGCCGCGCCGGCTTCCTTTGCCTTCAGTGCGCCCTTAACGGTCATAACGCCCTTGACGATAAAGGGGCGTTCGGCCAGCTTGACGATCTCGGCAAGCTCTGCCACGCTCTTGCTGCCTGCGGGCGGAGTCATGTTCTTCAGGAAGGGCAGACCGGCTGCATCCACATCCATGGCCACGGCAAAGCAGCCGCTGGCCTTGGCCTCGGCCATCTTTTCCTTAATGGTATCAATGTTCCAGGGCTTGATGGTGGGCACGCCGCAGCCGTTTGCTGCGCCAATGGCCTTGGTGGCCATCTCCATAACGGTGGGGTTGGTGCCGTCGCCGGTAAAGGCAGCGATGCCGTTCTCTGCACAGGCGCGCACCAGCACATCATTATAGGTCATATCGGTATAGGCTTCGGAGTAGTGCAGGTTCACAGCACCCACCGGGCCTGCAAAGAACGGGTACTTGAAGCTCTTACCAAACAGCTCAATATGGGTGTCCGGGGTGCCGCCCTCGCACAGGGTGTCCATGTTCACGCGGATCTCGGCCCACTTATTATAATTGCGGATGGCCGTATCGCCCACGCCCTTGGCACCGGGGCCGGGGATCTGGTTTTTGCAGGCCACGCCGTTGCACACCGGGCAGGCCTTGCAGTATTTTCCGATGCACTCGCGCGCATTAGCCAGCACTTCAGGATAAGTCATAAGAAAGCATCCTCCTTTTTTATTCCACTCTGCGGCCGCAAAGATTTCCCGCCGCAGTACTCTCCTGCTTCATCATAGTCCGGTTCAACCGCTTCGTCAAGGGCTTTTGCTGCATCCCTGAATTTTTTGCCGTTTTTTGCCTGCACAGAGATGTCGTTTTGAAAAAAAAACCATTTTTTTCAAAAAATCCTTGACAAAAGCGGTTCTTTCAGGTATTATAGTGTAGCGTTGCGGCGTACAACCGAATATGGAAAGATGGCTGAGTTGGTCTAAGGCGCACGACTGGAAATCGTGTAACGTGTCAAAAGCGTTCTGGGGTTCGAATCCCCATCTTTCCGCCAGAAATCCGGAACCTTTGGGTCCCGGATTTTTTGTTTTATCTTCTCATTTTTCATTTTAAAAAAAAAGTGCTTGACAAATGCGCACCTTTCAGGTATTATAGTGTGGCGCTGCGGCGTACAACCGAATATGGAAAGATGGCTGAGTTGGTCTAAGGCGCACGACTGGAAATCGTGTAACGTGTCAAAAGCGTTCTGGGGTTCGAATCCCCATCTTTCCGCCAGAAATCCGGAACCTTTGGGTCCCGGATTTTTTGTTTTATCTTCTCATTTTTCATTTTAAAAAAAAAGTGCTTGACAAATGCGCACCTTTCAGGTATTATAGTGTGGCGCTGCGGCGTACAACCGAATATGGAAAGATGGCTGAGTTGGTCTAAGGCGCACGACT
>ERZ1673736.955-NODE-955-length-42053-cov-19.469118_pt1 | contig 42053 bp, 32 predicted proteins | sample MGYA00580212_ERZ1673736 | MGnify/ENA primary metagenome ERZ1673736 (study PRJEB41218, sample SAMN15661752) | gut metagenome | host: Homo sapiens | place: Canada: London | collected 2015-08-20/2019-03-30 | study: EMG produced TPA metagenomics assembly of...
GGGATTACCCGATCAAGTCGGGTAATGACAGAGAGAAGAGAACGTCGGGGATAATTGCAGAGAGAGGAAGATGCCGGGTAGCAACGATAAGAACAGAAATTTAACACTAAGGAGAAAGAAGATGAAACTATCAATTTTACTGGCGGGGAGCATTTTAACCTCGGCGATTGCCGGCAACGTGTATGCCCAGACCTGCGGCGCTCAGCCCTCATGTGCCGATTTGGGATATAACCTGTCTTCAACGTCGGGCTGTTTGGGAACGGCCGTTAAATGTCCGTTTGAAAACAAATATAACTGCATAACCCAGTCCAATCTTTCCGAATATTCCAAAAACAGCAGTAACTGGTGGTACAAAGACAAAGGTACCGGTCTGATCTTTCAGGGCGGAAAAGTGGATGTTACGACAGACAGTGATATGACGGTGTATTTCAATAAATCTTTCTCTTCTGTCCCGGCAACAGTGATTCTTACGCCTTATGAACAGCCGACTAACCATTCTACGGATACGAACTATGTTGCTATGGCTGTCGGAATATCAACTTCTTCCTTTAAAATTCGCTATGTGGATTCTAATGATAAAGGTCGTCGTAAAGGTTATGTCAGCTGGTTTGCTGTCGGCTATTGATTGCCATTAAACAACAAACCCCCGGATTGTGCCGGGGGTTTGCTTTTATCTGCAGACGGAACCGTTATTCAACGGCCAGCGCCTTGACTTCTTCGCCATAGGCGTCTTTAACCGTCGTCTTAATCCGCATAAGCTGAATCCACTTGCGGAAAGCGCCGGCCAAAACGACAATCATCAGGAACATGACGATGCAGCCTAAGATAGCCAACAGATTCTGGTCTTTCGGCAGATATTGTTCAAATACCTGCAAATATCCGGCCCAGAAGGTTACAACCACCATGAAAATACCCGGAATGGCAACGGCCAGCGTGTATTTGCCGCGATTCAGGCGGAGCAGCATGGTGGTGCAGACAATCAAAGCACAGGCGGCCAGCAGCTGATTGCTTAAGCCGAACAGCGGCCAGATGGTGCTGATGTTTCCGGTGTAAACCAGATATCCCCACAGGAAAGTGAAAACGGCACTGGTAATGACAATGCCCGGCATCCATTCCTTATCGTTGAATTTCGGCATAGCCTTGCCCAGCATTTCCTGCAGGAAAAAGCGGCCGACGCGGGTTCCGGCGTCAACGGCGGTCAGAATAAACACGGCTTCAAACATCACTGCAAAGTTATACCAATAGGCAACCAAATGGTCCATATACGGCAGATTGCGGAAGATGTGAGCCATGCCGACAGCCAGAGAAACGGCACCGCCGGTGCGTCCGTGCAGGTCAAGGCCGATATGCTCTTCATAATAGGGCAGATCGGTTACTGCAAAATTCGGGTGCGCAGCCAGCAAAGCCTGATAAGCGTCATGGGAGGCGTTAATCGCAAAATAGTCGCCCGGCATCATGGTGCAGGCGGCAATCAAAGCCATAATCGCCACAAAGCCTTCGGTCAGCATTGCACCGTAACCGACAAACAGAATTTCTCTTTCGTTGCCGATCATTTTCGGTGTCGTTCCGGTGCCGATAATTGCATGGAAACCGGAGATTGCGCCGCAGGCAATGGTAATGAAAATAAACGGCAGAACCGGACCGTTGATAACCGGGCCGCCGCCTTGGTCAAACGGGGTAAACATGTGCATCATGATGTCTGGCTGAACGAAAATAATGCCCAGAGCCAGCATCAGAATTGTACCGATTTTAAGGTAGGTGGACAGATAATCCCGCGGAACCAGAAGCAGCCAGACCGGCAGAACCGAAGCAATAAAGCCGTACAGAGGAATGGCGATTGAAACGGTGTCTTTGTCCCAGTTGAACATCCAGCCCAAAACATCTTCCTGCATCAGGCCATGCCCCGAGATAATGCCGATAACCAGCAGGGTGATACCGATGATGCTGGCCAGCATAACGCCGTTTTCTTTATAGCGCATAATCAGGCCCATCAGAATGGCAATCGGCATGGTAATCGCAACAATGAACAACGACCACGGCGCATTATGCATGGCGCTGACGCAGGCCAGAGACAAACCGGCCAGTGTCAGAATAAGAATAAACAAAACCGCAAACCCGGCAATTGTTCCGGTAAACGGGTCAATTTCCCTTTCGGCAATGGTTGCCAGACTCTCGCCTTTGTGGCGGACGGAGGCGAAAATAACCACCATATCGTGAACGGCGCCGCCTAAAACGCAGCCGATGAGAATCCACAAGGCACCGGGCATAAAGCCGAACTGAGCGGCCAAAACCGGTCCGACCAGCGGTCCGGCGGCGGCAATTGCGGCGAAGTGATGTCCGAATAAAACGTTTTTGTTGGTTTTGACATAGTCATGCCCGTCGGCATATTTTACCGCCGGTGTGGTGCGGTTGGCATCCAGGCGTAAGACTTTATTTGCAATAAATACTCCGTAAAAGCGATAAGCAATCGCAAAAATACACAAGCTTGCAAAAACCACGGTCAGGGCATTCATCCCTTCAAAATGACTCCAGAAGCCGGTAGTCGCAGGCACCGCAGGAGTCCCCGCTGCTGCCATTGCCGAATTAATCGCTAAGACAGAGAATAGCATACTGAAAAACAATTTCTTCATAGTATCATCCTCTCCTGATTAATAACGAAATTATTATATCCGAAAAGGTTTTATAAGTCATTAATCAAAAACGTCGGGTCCATAATTTTTATTGGGGAAAATCATCTTTTCTAAAGCCAGACTTTAGGCGAGGAAACATTGAAACAGACTGTCTCAGGGCCATATAGAAGCTTGTTTGGTCAATAGCAAAGTGGAGATAGTTTATGCGTCTCGGTATTGTCGGGGGCTTGATTGTCGCTTTCGGCCCTTCTTTGGCTTTTTCTTCCGATTATGACGTTTCGGCATCGGATTCTTTTGCGGACGCCATTTCCGCTGCCAATCGGAACACGGATGGAGACACTTTTGAAATCAGCGTGTCGGGAGCCCACGGCGATTCCGGCACGATCAGCAAAAAGGCGTCGATTACCGGCGACACGACGGCAGAACTCACCGGAAATCTGACCTTTAGCGGCAGCGATATGGATTCGGAAATTAATAATATGAAATTCGGTGCCGGTCAGGGATCGGCGATTACCAACGGCATAATGCCGGAAGGAAACGCGCAAAATCTGGCATTAAACGGTGTAACTTTCAGTCAAAGGGTTACCGGCGGATTTGGCGGAGCCGTCTTTAACATCGGCAATATGACCATCGGCCAAAACAGCGTTTTTGAAAACAATAAGGCAGATTACGGCGGGGCAATTTATAATGCAGGTACGTCCAAAACGCTTAAAATTTACGATTCCCGTTTTTCGCAGAATACATCTTCGTCATCCGGCGGAGCAATTAATAACGGCGGAACGCTGGAAATTAATAACTCGGTTTTTGATGCCAACCGCTCAAGCGCCTACTATGGCGGCGCCGTTTATAATACCGGCAAAACGATGATAAGCGGAAGTTCCTTTACGGGAAATAAAGCTTCCGAAGGCGGAGCTGTTTTTACGTCAGGGAACAAAACCGAACTGGTGATTGAGAACAGCAGCTTTGTCGGCAATTATACCTCAATTAATTCTCAGGGGGTATCTGATTTCGGCGGAGCTATCAACAGTGTCGGAAAACTCCAAATCACCGGCTCATTGTTTGACGGCAATTATGCCACCGGCGGCGGTGCGGTAAAATTGCGGCGGGACAGTACGGAAAATGTTATCAGCTCAAGTGAATTTAAAAACAATTCAGCCGTTAAGGGTGTTGGCGGCGCCATTGCGCATAATGACGGAATCCTGTCCATTGACCAAACAAAGTTTACTCAAAATAAATCTGAAATTGATGACGGAGGAGCCATTTATACAGAATCCGTCCTGAATATTACCGGAAACAGCGAATTTACGGAGAATATCGCTGCCGCAAACGGAGGCGCCGTCAGTGCGGGTTCTGCTGCCCGGATAACTGTTGAAGGTGCAGCCTTTAACGGGAATAGTTCTCTGTCAGGCAACGGCGGCGCCGTTTATGCCGCTTCCGGAGCCGGACTGAGCGTCAACGGGGCGGTCTTTTCTCAAAATCATGCGGACAATGGCTATGGCGGCGCTTTGTATGCTTCCGGCGATACCGTGCTTAAAAATGTGAACTTTGACGGCAACAGCGCGGTTTACGGCGGCGGCATTATGAACTTTAATAATATGGTCATCGGAGGAAATTCCTCGTTTACCAATAATAAAGCTTCGGCGGGCGGAGCCGTCTTTACTTTGGGTACACTTACGCTTGATACGGCCGAAGGTAATATTCTCTTTCGGGGAAACGAGGCATCCGACGTCAGTGAAGGCGGGGCCGATATCTATCTTAATACCGGCGGAAACGTGGAGGTAAACATTCGGGGCGATGCTAATGTTTTGTTAATGGACGGTGGTTTTGCCGGCACGGGGCTTATCAATAAAACCGGAGCGAACACCCTGATATTCGGCGAAAATGCCGACAATTCCCTTTTCCACGGTGAATTTATCCAATCAGCGGGAACAACCGAAATTTATGCCGATAACTTCTTTGCCGGGAACAATACTGTCACGGATGGCGCCGTTTTGCATTTTATGCGGGAGGCAGAAGTAAATAATTTGCAGCTGAAAACCGGCGGACATCTGGATTTGCGCCGTTCCGGACCTTTTGCGGCCAACACTTTGACAATCAATGAATTAATTTCTGACGGCTCGGCGGTGGTGTCGCTTCAAACCGACGGAACAACGTCCGATTTGCTGAAAATTAAAGATTCTGCCGAGGGAAAGATTACCTTGGATATCAATGCCGTCGGTTCGGCACCGACACAAAAAAAGCTTGAGGTCGTAAATGTCGAAGAGGCCGACAGCAAAGCCGAATTTAAATTGGTCGGAAACAAGGTGGATATCGGCGCTTATGAATATGGCCTGATTCAGGATACGGACACGAACTGGTATCTTGAAACCGAAGGGAGCCTGACCCGGACGGCAAAATCGGTTGAAGGGATTCCGTCGCTGCATTTGTCGATTGTCAATGCCGGAATGAATGAACTGCGTAAACGTTTGGGCGATTTGCGCAGCGATAACCCCGATACGTCTGCCGGCGTCTGGATGCGCGGTTATGGAAAACATTTGCGCGTTCATGAAAAAATGGGATCCAGAATGGGGTTGCTGGGAATGGAAGGCGGTTTTGACATTGCCGCAAATCTGCTCGGCGGAAAAACATATTTCGGTATTCTGGGCGGTTACCTGAGTTCAGACAATATCAGGGTTTTTCAAAACAATGCTTCTGATGCCAAAGGGCATACCCGCACGCCGGTTGCCGGTCTGTATGCTTCCTGGCTTGGAAAAGATAAAAAATGGTTTGTTGATTTAACGGCCCGCCATTTCTGGGTTCACAGCGATTTGGATAATATCCGCGACAATAATGCCCTCAACGGTTATGACGTTAAGCGTAATTTCTGGGCCTTTACGGCGGAAACAGGACGGCAGTTTGATTTGCCTGCTCCCGAGATTATGAATAACGGTACCGCCAGGATTGCCGTAGAGCCAAAATTGGAATTGCGCTATGCGGAAGGAAACGGCAAAAAATTCAAAACGGATACCGGCGGTATCGGCTATGTCGATAAAACTCGTTCGCTGGTTTCCCGCTTTAATGTACAGACCTCATACCTTCCGCAGGGAAAAAAATCAACCTGGAAACTGTTTGTCGAATTGGGCGTGTTTAACGAATGGATCGGCAAAACCAAAGTGAATTTTGCCGGAACCGATCTGACGACCTCAGACCTCAGCGGATTGGGTGTTGAAACGTCGCTCGGTTTTAATGCCGCAATATCCGAAGATTCTTATTTGTACAGTGCAATGACGCTTGAAGCGGGCCATACGTCAACCTCATATATGTTTAATGCCGGCCTGAGGGTAACTTTTTAAAGGGCGGTTACCATTCAATGATGCCGTCAAAGCGGTGTGTCTGCCGCCAGCGCAGCAAATCTTCCGGGGTTTGCACGCCGTCCTGAATAACCGCTTTGTAATATTCAATGCCGCTTATTTTAAGTTCGTCCGGCGTTTCAAATTTCAAGCGCAGGATTGTTTTGCGCTGTTCTTCGGTCATGGCGGCGATTATTTTTTCGGCCGTTTTTTCAAAATAGCCGTCATAGAAAGAGCCTTTTTTTATTTGAATCAGGTCAATCTGCCAGGTTTGCGCTTCATCGTCTTCATAATAAAGATGCCACTCAAAACAGCATTCGTCGGTTTCCGCCAAATTGGCAAAAGTGCATTTCTTTATGCCTTTGTGACGGCAAAGCTCGGCTATAATCGCAAAGCTCCGGCCAATGTCCAAACTGTCGGTGTAAATATGAAAATCAATGTCGCGGTGCTTGGCCAAAACACCGATTCTGAAAGAACCGACCGGATTGATCGTTGCTCCGGCTTTCTCCCAAATCTCAATAAGGTTCAGTGAGGAAATGACCATCCGGGCTTTTTCCGTCTGCTTTTGCGAAAGTTGAATATATTTGTCGTCCATCATAAACCTCAATCAGTTGTTTTGTTCCGAACATAAAATAAAACCGGCGGCCGATCAAGTTTTTTGCAGCCGAGTAAATGTGAAATTTTAGAAAAATTGTGAAAATTTTGTCGACATTCTGTTTCGTTTATGTTATTGTGTGTTCAATAAAATTTAGTATTAAGATATTTTTTTGTTTCACCTAAACTTTATTTAATTATGAAAAAAATCTTTTGGGTCGGATGCGTTCTGGCTGGTGTGGCACTTTTTGCAAGCTGCCGTGGAGAGAGTGGAAAGACTGTTGAGGGAACCCCGATCGGTCAAGGTTTAATCATTAAAAAAACAGAAGCCGGAAAGCTTCAGCTGTGTGACAGTCTCGGGTCTTCTCTGGCAATTGAAGACTATGATGAAATTGACGGAAACGCCTTCTTTATCATAGCCCGAACCGGAGACAACATCGCGCTTTACCGCAACAACGGCCAGTCTTTGACGCGTTGTGATTCTTTTGCCATCCACCGCTACTATCCGGTAACGGCTGATGAGAGAGAACGGCGCTATCTGGAGACAATCGTTGACGGTGCTCACCGCGCATTTGATTTGGACAGCCTGACAATTCGCTCGGCTACCGAAGGAGTCAAAGACGGAATTTGGCCCATGGCCTGCGGATACAGCATTACCAAACAGAATAAGCTGTATCAGCTGGATGAAACCGGCAAAGACGAACCGATTATGCCGGGATGTCAGGAAATGCATATTATCAACCATAAGGGGAAGATAATTCTGCTGGTCAAAACGGATGATTTTTCCGGTTATTGCTCGGTTGACGGGCAGGGAATCAAACGGCTGAGCCGTGCAGGGTTTGTCTCTGCCAAAAAAGCCGGAACGGTTCTGTGGTCGGCGGAAGACGGAAAAATTTCCGCTATTGTCAACGAAAAAATTTAAATATGTGAAAAACAGGCTTTGCACTTCAGAGTGCAAGGCCTGTTTTTTGTGGATGAAAATAACCCCGGTATTTTCCGGGGTTTGTAATATTATCTGCCGCCGCGGCTCCGGGAGGAAGGCCTTTTTTGAGCGGTCGTTTTTGGACGAGGTGTCGGCCGGGCCCGCTTAACATAAGTCTTTTGAGCCAGTTCTCGGTCAATTGCGACTTTCAGAGAATCTGTCGGACAATGATAGCGCGATTCTTCGCTGAAACGTTCCATAATTGTTTCCGGGTCTCCGCGGCAGCCGTACAAACTGCCAAGCGTGGCATTTTTCAAATTAACGATATTCTCGTCGATATTGGTTTGCTCATCAACCGTAATCTGCACTTCCCCGTGCAGAAAAGTCAGTTCATTCTTGCGCCGTTCCTGCAGCACTTTGTTGACGGAACCTTTTACATGGCAGTAATTCATAAACGCCTTGTCAAATTCTTTGCTGATGCTGTCGCCGCGTGTCGTAAAATATTCGGATGCCGTCAGGGCAAATTGTTTGGGGTTACCTTTCCTGTCGTGCAAAATACCGGTGCCGCAATTGTAGAACAAACTTCCCATAATGGCGATTTCGGCTTGTGTCATCTGGTCCAGCGGCAGGTATTTGACCATATCTTCCGACATCTTGTTGTCAATGTGGGCGCTTACATATTCCAAAGCCTGCTCTTCCGTACGGATACAATCGCCCGGTCTCACCGGCTTGCCGTCAGGTCGAATGGTGTTGCCGAGGTTAATTGTCCAGATTTTGGCGGCTTTGTCATAATAGGCCCGGCTTTTCATTCCTTCAAAATGGGCAATAACATAAAGCATAAGCTTCTCAGAAGCTTTTAAATTGGCATGCTTCTTTTCCAAAATGATGCTGTCTTGAAACGCTTTGCGCTCTTGTTCAATCCTCGCCTGAACACTATCCGGAATTTCCGCAATGCTTTCCGGTTGAATGCTGTCCGGATTTTCCTGAACGGAATGAAATTCGGTAAAGGTTTTTGCCGCTTTGTCGGCAGCCGGTTTGGCAATCAGCTCGGAACGTTTGACGCTGTCCGGTTTTTCCGGCTCGCCGCTGTTTTGCGCTGCGGATGTCCCGAACCATGAAGACATAACACTTAACGCAATCGCTGCTTTTGTTTTCAAACTCATCGCCAATCTCCAACCTTACCTGCTTGAATATATATAATAAAAATAACAAATTTTCATCAAAGACGCAATATTTTTAGAGACTTTTTGTCAATTTTTTTATAGATTTGAAATATTCCCTCTGGCCTCTTACCGGATAATTTGCAGTTAAAGTTGTTTTTGGTATTCAAGCCGGCTGTTTACCTGATATGAAAGTTGCTTCCGCAACGTCAATAACTTTGTCAATACTTTCCCTAATGTTTTTATACGGCTTTGTTTTTTTCTTTTGCTGTATCACCGGTTTGGCTGTTGTAAATATTTATTAAACATAAGGTTTTTGCCCTATATTACCCATTTTATAAATCGCAGGCGAGTATGAAGATCTGATGTTTAGGGTTGATTTTTATTAATTGGTGTCATAACATTCTCTTAAACTTATATTTGAAAGAGTATGACTATGGCACTGAATTTGAGTAAAACAGTAGTGGATATATTAAAAAGAAATCCTGGCAAATATTTTACAGCAAGACAATTAGCTGAATGGATTTGGGCTAATAAAAATGCCGAATGTCTCGCTAAAATGGAAAGAAGTAAAGCTACGGTTGTTCCTATTAATACGGAAGAAGCTTTGCTTAGTCAGCTCGTTGCAGAAATAGGTGCTTACAAAAAGCGCATTTTTGCACTATCTCCTAATATTAAAATTACGGCAGAACGTCCAAGAAAATATTACTATTCTGAAAAAACAGATGTGCAAGAAATAAAAGATGCGGAAAAAGTCTCAAAAACTAATGGCCATCCGGAACATGATTCATATCCTCTGTTATGTGAATATCTTTATAATGAATTAAACATATATCCTAAAAGAATAGATGAAAAAAAATCATCTAATTCAAAAGGTAGTAATGGTAATAAATGGTTGCATCCTGATATTGTTGGCCTGAAGAATCTTTCTGAGGGGTGGAATCAAGATGTAATATCTTGCGCAGGAAAGCATGCCTTTAATAAAACATCTTTATGGTCCTTTGAAGTAAAAATAAAAATTAACCTATCTAATGTAAGAGAATACTTTTTTCAAACAGTATCAAATTCAAGTTGGGCAAATTACTCATATCTCGTAGCTCAAACTATTGATGAAAAAGCGATGGATGAATTGCGAATTCTCTGTTCTGGCCATAATATTGGGTTAATCCAATTAAATTGTGAAAATCCTTCTGAAAGCCAAATCTTAATTCCGGCAATTGAGAAAAAAGAGCTTGATTGGGATATGATTGATAGAATTACTAAAGAAAATCCTGATTTTAAAGAATTTGTGAATTTAATTACAGAATTTTATCAAACAGGAAAAATCAAAAATAGAGAGTGGGAGGTTCCTCAAATAGCTTAATGGCAAATTACAGCCCCCCTAAAATTATCAGATTTGAAACCGTATCAATCTATTGTATAATTAAGAGGCAGTATTATTTGGCAAGCTAAAATTTTTTGGATTTATGGTTTATTCCTTGTTTAAAACGAAAAAGGACCGTAATTTATACAAAGAACAGCTTACCCTAATATACATATAAAAATGTATAAAAGATATAGATTTACAATAATCTTTTTGAAAGTTTTATTGGAAAATGAATTGAACAATAAAAGTTGAAATGACAAGGTCGTATATCTTGTTGATATAAGATAAAACTTTTGAGGGAGAATATTTTTCGTACAGCTATTAATGTAGGAATTTGAAAGTTTGTCAGTTTTTTACAACTTTGCGCCATTGATAAATGTAAGTTAATACACAATGAAGTCTTAGGTTGAAAAGTTTATGGGTTTTGATAATTTGGTTGCAAAAAGTTTAACCAAATATATACTGCTTTTTAATATCGTATTACGATATATTATAGGAATAAGATGATTAGTTCAAATTTTACATTATTACAAGAAAAAACGCCGCAGTTGTATCAAATTGCAACTTTTGCAGAAGAGTATGTATATTCGGATCCCCAATCATCAATAGCTAAAGCATGCTTATTTGCAGAACGAATCACAACTATTCTTTACAAAGCATATCGTATTGAAGTGCCACAAGCATCTTCTTTTGCAGATTTATTGCAAAATGAAAAATTTAAAAAGATGATACCTTCTGTTATCTTGTATAAGTTAAATTTTATCAGAAAAATTGCAAATGGAATTGTGCACGGTGGTAATGCTAAATCGGCTCAAGCATTACAGCTTTTACAAGAAATTTATGAAGTTTCAAAATGGTTTGCGGTTATTGCTTTAGGTGTAAAAGCACAAGATTATCCTGATTTTATAGCTCCTAAGCCTAAGAAGCAAATTATTAATGAAGAAAAAATAAATGCCGCCAATATTAAACTTCAAGAAACATTAGGTGAACTTGAAAAATTAAAAATAGAATTAGCAAAAGTAAAAACAGCTAAAGAAAGTAACAAAATTGCCATTGATGAATTAAAATATTCAGAAGAACAAACGCGTAAGCATTTGATTGATGCAATGATCCGAGCTGCTCATTGGAATATCTCAACAGATGGAAGAAACACAGATGAAGTTGGTCAAGAAGTTGAAGTAGATAATCAACCAACCCCAACCGGCAAAGGACGATGTGACTATGTTTTATGGGGAAAAGATGGCTCTCCGCTAGCTGTGATAGAAGCTAAGAAAACTTCAGAAAATGCTGATAAAGGTAAAAAACAAGCTTCTTTATATGCAGATGCTTTAGAAAAACAGTATGGAAAGCGTCCGATAATTTTTTATACAAACGGTTTTGAAACCAAAATTTGGGACGATGCTAACAAATATCCACCAAGAACCGTTTGGGGAATTTATTCTCGCGATAGTTTGGAAAGATTAATTTATCAAAGAGACAAGGGTGATATTGCTACAGCTCAACCAGATCCTAATATTACAGGTCGAGATTATCAAATTAGAGCAATTAAAGCAGTTTGCGAAACTTTTAGTAAAAAGCAAAGAAAAGCATTAATTGTCCAGGCAACAGGAACCGGCAAAACACGAGTTTCTATTGCATTAAGTAAGTTATTGCAAGATAAGGGTTGGGCCAAAAGAATTTTATTCTTATGTGACAGAAACGCTTTGGTTAAGCAAGCCAGTCGTAATTTTAATACCCTTCTAAATTCTGTTTTATCTTCAGTTTTAAAAGGCTGTAAAAGCCAGTATGCAGATATTGTCTTTTCGACATATCCTACAATGATGAATCAATATGCAAAGTATGACGTTGGTTATTTTGACTTAATTATTGCAGATGAGTCACATCGTAGTATTTATAACGTATATGCAGATATTTTTAAATATTTTGATTGCTTGCAAGTGGGGTTGACAGCAACACCGGTTGATTTTGTAAATCGTAATACATTTCAGCTTTTTAACTGTGAGGAAGGAAAACCAACCTTTTATTATTCTTTGGAAGAGGCAATCGAACAAGGATATTTGGTGGATTATGTTGCTTATCGATATGATACACAGTTTTTGCGTAAAGGGATTCACTATAATCAATTAAATCCGGAGCAAATAAAAGACTTGGAAGAAAGCGGTGATATTGATAAAGAATTGTCGGTTGAAGCCAGATCTATTGACACACAGGTAATGAATAGACCTACAACCAAGCTGATTATTCAAAATCTTATGGAAAACGGCATTAAAGATACTGATGGTCAGACTATTGGCAAGACCATTATTTTTGCCCGCAATCATGACCACGCGGCTTTTATACTTAGCATCATTGATGAGATGTATCCGCAATATGGCGGCAAGATAGCAGCCGTTATTGATATATATGATGGTCGAGCAGAAAGTTTAATTGATGATTTTTCAGATAAGGATAGTCCTCTTAAAATAGCCGTTTCTGTTGATATGATGGACACCGGCATTGATGTGCCGGAAGTTGTAAATTTGGTATTTGCGAAGCCGGTAAAATCTAAAGTTAAATTTTGGCAGATGATTGGTCGCGGAACCAGATTATGCAAAGATTTGTTTGGCCGGGGAAAAGACAAACTATATTTTAAGATTTTTGATCATTGGCAGAATTTTGCTTATTTTGAGCAAGACGATAATAAAAAGAAGCAGATTAAAGCTCCTGAACAAAAGTCTTTAATGCAGAAGATTTTTGAAAATCGCATGGAAATATGCAAATTGGCTCAATCTCAACAAAATTTGGATATTCAGCAGCAGATGGTTGACCAACTTTCGGATATGATTAACCAGTTGCCTGAAAATAGCATATCTGTAAAAGAAAAATGGAAAGAAAAGCGTTTTTTTGCTAAAAAAGAAAATCTGGATTTTACAAAAGCAGATACGGAAGTTCGCTTAAAGGCAGATTTAGCCAAATTGATGCAGTGGATTGATATTCAGGGTCATGCTCCAAGTTTTCGCTTTGATAATTTGGTTACGAGCATAGAGAAGAGTATATTACAAAAGAAGCCCTGCGAAGATTTGCAGCAAAAAATGATAGAAAAGGTTGCTTTGCTGCCGACAAATTTACATAAGGTTGCGGCAAAACAAGAAACTATAAATAAGGTATTGTCGTCTGAGTTTTGGCAAAATGTAACCTTTGCGGGTTTGGAAGAAATACGTCAGGATTTGCGTGATTTGATGTATTTGGCAGAAGATGACGGAGTTCATACTCTACCGCCAAGAATTTTGAACATTTCTGAAGATGAAAGCCAAATAAGATTTGAACAGGTTAAAAAGCTCTACCCCAAAGGATTAGATGCATATAAGCGTCAAATTACCGATATTCTGCAGCATATTATAGATACTGAACCGGTTATTCAAAAAATAAAATCAGGTCAAGGGTTAACCGGTAAAGATTTTGAACAAATCCTGTCCTTGATTATGGTGCAAAATCCGTCTTTAGATAAACAAGCCTTACAAGAGTTTTTCCCGTCGACAGAGAAATTGGAACAAATCTTAATGACCATTTCAGGGATGGATGCAGACTATATCAAAGCAAAATTTGCTGATTTTATGCAAAAATATCATTTAACTGCAAGGCAAAATCAATTTTTATCAATGTTACAAAACCAGATTATAGCCAATAATGGCATAAATTTTGCAAGGTTATATCAAGCCCCGTTTACATCGCTGGATAAAAGCAGCATCGACGGCGTGTTTAGCAGTGTCCAAGCAGATGAACTGTTTGAGATTTTGGATAATTTTAAGATTGAAGAGACAAGAGCCGAATAATGACTTATCAAGAGTTTAAGCAAAAAGTAGATGCATTGTGGGAAAAATTTTGGACAGGCGGTATTACGAATCCGTTGTCGGTAATTGAGCAAATTACTTATTTGATTTTTTTAAGAATGCTTGATGAGCAGGAAGATAAAAAGGCTCGTACTGCTAAACTGACTCATAAATCTTACAAAACAAATTTTCCTAATTTCAAAATCAATCCTTTTGATAAAAATTCTCCCGAAATTAAGGGGAAAGACGTTCGTTGGCGTAATTTAAAACAAAAAAGCGGAGATGACTTATTAAATACAATGCGAGATAAAGTCTTTCCTTTTTTGAAACAATGTGATTTTTCTAATACCAAAGCCGGAGCATATTTGAAAGATGCATATTTGCTCATTAATAAACCGTCTTTATTGAGTGATGCGATTAATGATATTGATAATCTTCCTTTGGAACAAGAAGACGTTAAGGGTAATTTGTATGAATATCTGTTAAGCAAGCTTTCAACAGCCGGAATAAATGGACAATTCAGAACTCCAAGACACATCATCAAGATGATTGTTGAACTGGTTGATCCTAAAAAAGATGAACGTATCACTGACCCAATGTGTGGGACTGCCGGTTTTTTGGTAGCGGCCTTAAACCATATTTTGCAAAAAAACAGTTCTGCTTCAGGGCGAGTAACCAAAGATTATTATGCCGGTGATTTGCTTTCGGATATTGATCGCGAATTTATGCAAAAGGAAATGTTTTATGGCTTTGATTTTGATGCCAGCATGTTACGTGTTGCCTCAATGAATATGATGCTTCATGGAATTGAAAACCCAAATATTTTTTATCAAGATGCTTTTTCACAAAACTTTTATGAGAGAAATCCGAAACAAGCAAAATCTTATTTTGATGTGATATTAGCCAATCCGCCGTTTAAAGGCTCTTTGGATTATGATGATGTTTCACCTGATTTGTTGAGCAAGGTCAGAACCAAAAAGACCGAAGTTTTGGCTATTCCATTCTTTTTAAGATTATTAAAATCTGGCGGCAGAGCCGGCATTATTGTTCCGGCTGGAATTCTTTCGACTGAAAATGAAGCTTATAAGCAAGCTCGTAAGATGTTGATTGAAGATAATCAGCTTGATGCGGTTATTACAATGCCTTCCGGTGTGTTTAAGCCTTATGCCGGTGTGGCAACGGCAGTTTTGTTGTTTGCCAAAGGCGGAAATACCGATAAAGTCTGGTTTTATGAAATGGAAAATTGCGGCTTTAGCCTTGGTGATAAGCAAACGCCGATAGATGATAATGATATTCCCGAAATTATAGAATTTTACCAAGATAAAAAAGAAAGCAAAAAGTCTTTTAACGTGAGTAAAGAAGAATTGGTGGCTCAAGATTATTCGTTGTTGCCTTCTAAATATAAAGAAGTGGAATATAAACCCCGTGTGTTTGAACATACCCCGCAAGAATATGTGCAAATGATTATCGAATCAGAAAAGAAATCTTTGGCAATGCTAGAAAAATTGCAAAAAATGCTGGAGGTAAAACATGGTTAATCAATTACCTAAAGGCTGGAAAGAAGAAGAATTAGGAAAACACGCCAATATAAAAAGAGGAAGCACTATAACTAAGAAACAAGTTGTACATGGTGATTACCCTGTAGTTGCAGGAGGTAAAGAGGCAGCATATTATCATAATGAGTACAATAGACAACCTCCTGTCATTACGGTATCAGGTTCAGGAGCGAGTGCTGGTTATGTGAATTATTGGGAAGTTCCTATTTTTGCATCGGATTGTTGTACGATTGAAGAAAAAGATTTAAATATTAAATATATTTATTATTTTTTGAAAAGTAGACAGCAAGAACTTTTAGATAAACAGGTAGGTGTTGCAATTCCACACGTTTCACCTAAAGATGTATCCCCTTTACTAATTCCATATCCCACAGATAAAGGTGAACAGAAGTATATTGTAGACACATTGGACGCAGTTGCAGAAATGATCAGATTGCGTAAAGAAACTATCCAATTAACTAAAGACCTTATCCCCGCCATTTTCCAAGAAATGTTTGGCGATCCCAATATCGAAAATAAAAATTATGTTCCTTTTAATCAATTTTTTGTAGTTGTAAACAATGAAAAAAAAGAAATAAAATCAGAAGATTATCGCACAAAGGCAGATGGTTTGTTACCAGTAGTTGATCAAGGACAAAAAGAAATAGTAGCTTATACAGAGCAATTAGATAAAAAAATATCAGCATATAATAATCCAATAATTTTATTTGGAGATCATACGCGTGAAGTAAAATTTATCGATTTTGATTTTGTAGTGGGTGCTGATGGAACTCAGCTGATGAGAACTGTTGATGGGGGAGAACCTCTTTTTGCCTTTTGGCAGTTAAAAATGAAACATATTGAATCCAGAGGATATTCAAGACATTTTAAATATGTAAAAGCTATGCAATTCTTAAAACCAGATATTGTAAAGCAAGAAGAATTTGCTGATAAAGTTGAACAAATTAATATGTATATTGCTGCTCAACAAGAAGAATTAGAGCAGTTTGAAACTTTATTCCAATCTTTGTTACAAGAAGCTTTTACTGGTGTTTTAACTTGGAAATACCCAAGAGAGGAAAGCAATGACTGATAAAATAAGTAACATGGAAGAAATAAAAGGTATTCCGGAAGGAAGTATTGCTTATCCTGATGTTGAAAAATCTTATGTAGTTGCAAAAGAAACCAAATGCCCTGTATGTGGAGCAAAAGCAAGTGAGTTTATTAATTCTCAAGGCTTTGATGGCTTGAGGCTAGAATGTCCTAATTGTGGTCGCTTTGAAATTACACGAACGCTACAAAACATTGCAGCCTTTAAAAATCTTTCTCAAGATGAAAAGAGCAAGAATAAAATTTCTAACTATCTAAAAAAATACTATGCTGATTTTAATAAGGAGTTTTTGCTTCACTCTGCAAATTTTTCTCAAATTTATTTACTCCCTGAAAATTTTCTAAAAACGGCTGAAAAAGAGTATAAAGAGAAAGGAACATCTTATAATAATTCTCTCATAAAATATGCTCGTCAGTATAAATATTTGAGATTAACTAAGGAATTAGAACAATCTTTTCATGAATTAATCAAAAAAGTTGAAGAACAACTTTCTCCAGAGCAGCGTCGTACAAATGTAACGACTGCAGAGCTAATGAAAAATATTGCATACTCAATTAAAGGAGGTAATTATATAGCGGATTTGGCCGCTGGGTTAGGTGGTTTAGTTTGGCAATTAGATCATATTGATTGTGTTCAGGATATTAATAGTGATGTCTTAGAAGTGGCTGAATTTATAGCACATCAAAAAGAAAATTACAAAGTTTTGGCAAAAGCATTAGATAGTATTAAAGATCCTTTACCTAATGATGGAAAAGGGATATTTTTATTTGATCCGCCAATGGGGCAGACTAGAATAAAACCTAAAGAATGGAACGGATTAGCAAAAATAAATGATTTAGATAAAAATCCTCAAAAAGGAACTTTCTCTTTTGGCATTCATCCCTCTCTTAGAGACATTATACCAAATCCAAATGAAGATAAAAGTACAGTTTCAGAAATCTTATTTCTTCTTAATTTTCTGCTTCGTGCAGATGATAATGCATATTTTATATGTTTAGTTCCTGAAACTTTTCTAACTAAAAATGAAAATGAGTATAATAGCTTAAGAGCATATTTAATTAAAAATAGCTTGATTGCAGTTATCAAACCACCTGCATCTCCAGGAATTAATACAGTTGTATTATTTGGGCAAAAGAAAAAAGAAGAAAATAAGCCGGTAAAACTTATTGTTACTAAAAAATATGATAGCAAGGAAGTTATTGATTATATTTTTGAAGATACAGCTATTAAAAGTGAAGAAATTAAGTCAGATAGTCTTAATCCATCAGAAATTGCAGAACCATACTTAATAAAAATGCCAGTTATTGCTGAAAGTAAGAGTTATGAATATATTCCTTCAGAAAAGATAATAGATTTAATTAAAGAAAAAGAAGATAAAAATAAAGATATAAGAGAAGTTATTTTATCTAAAGCAATTTTGCAATTTAAACCAGATAAACAGGTTAATGTTGAAGTACAACCAGACATAAAAGTTTGGTGGGACGATATCAAAGAGCCACAAAATCCTTATGAAAAGTTTTTAGATCAAGGTTTTACTGATTTTCAGCGATGTGTTTATTTGTTTTCCTCTTTAGGGTGTTTTAAAAAAGAAGAAAAAGAACAAGAGTTTGATGTATCTTTATTGAATACATTTATTAGCATATCTTGTTTTTGTGCTTTATTAGCATACGGTATTGTTAGAAAAGAAGAAGATAAATATATAATTGATACGCGGAAACCTGAACAACAAAATTTAGGGCTAAAAGAAGAAAATCTAATACAGGCTTATGATGAATACCTTAAACCTGACAAACAAAAAGGAGAGGCTTTTGTTTTGCTGTCTTATACCGATGAGTTTGTGAAAAAGGTTTATTTTGATATATGTCGATATTATATTTTAGGTAAAAATCAAAGCTCCACAGAGGTTTATTCTTCCAAAAGAGCAGATGTTTTGAGGTCTTTGAAAATATTAGAAAAATTAGGTTTAGTCAGAACACAAGTGGCAGCAGATAAATTTATTTATAATCATTATATGCCTTGTTATTATTTTGAGGGGAAATGGATATATGGCTGATAATCAATTAACTAAAATAGAAATTGATAATTATAAGGCATTTAATGGCTTTGTTATGAGATTGTGTCCTCAGGAAGGATTGAATCTGAATCTGTTAATAGGTCGAAATGGCTCCGGTAAAAGTTCTTTTTTAGATGCTTTGGCTGAAATTGGTTGTAATAATTTAACTTCCGCACCTGATAAATCTGTTGATAATACAAGATTTAAATATACCCTAACTCTTAACAAAAAAGACAAGGTAAATCAGACAGAAAGGAATGAAACCGGTTTATGGGATAAAGTTGTGCGTTTTTATACTGGTTACACTGAACGAGCCTTTGAAGAAGAAAATCAAAATATAATTTCTGGAAATTCAGAAACCTTCAGAAAGGCTCTTTGGACTTATTTGGCTGGTGGTTTTGATATTCAAGATGATAATTGGCATAAACTTATAAACTTGATTTTTAATAATAATTTTATAAATAAACCAACAGATACACTAAAGATTAAAGCGTTGTGGCTTGATACTATTAACACTGCGACTAAAGTATCGCGTGATTATGATGAAACAGAGGTAGATGATTTTATAAAAAATAATTTTGAAAATGAACCTGATGTGTGTTTACCCATGGCTTCAGAAGAAGGCAAGGATGTCAGAAGAAGTTTTTGGACAATGAGCCCTAATGGTATATTAGCTAAAGGTGTAAGAGATAATCCATATGTCTTTTTTGAACAGTTTTGTAATGCTTTTAAGCAAAACAAAATAGATAAATGTGGTTTTTTATACGAATTAAATGGAAAAGAAGAAACTTTTGAAGAGCAGTTTTTAAGTGATGGTGAAAACGGCTTTATGTCAAGATATGCTTTGCTTTATCTTATTTCAAAAACAAAAAATGAAAAATTCCTTATATTATTAGATGAGCCAGAAACACATTTTAATGAGCATTGGAAACGATATTTTTTAAAACTTTTATGTGATGTATTAGCTCAAAAAAATGCAGATGTATTTATTGCAACTCATTCAGCAATGCTAGTGTCTGATGTAAAAAAACACGAATTACATCGTTTTGAATTAAATGATAATGAGATTGTAAGTAATGATTGTTTATTAAATTCTTATGGTGCCAATATCATAGATATAGGTCAAATCTTGTTCAAAATGGAAGGAAACATTGGAGAAAGAGCTAAGGATGAGATTGAAAATCTCTTAAATTCAAATTCTGAAAAAGATATAGCAAAGATAAAAAAACTTCTTGAAGAGGTCGGTCCCGGTGAATACCGTTGGCGTTTACGAGCAAAACTTTTAGAACTTAAAAAACAAAGCTAAAAATGCGAAATAAAAATTTAAAAATATTCAACGACTATTTACAATATCTTTTAAGAAAAGAGATGTTAGTTTTACGTAAAGAAATTGAAAAAGAGCATTATGACTGGAAAATAATAAGAAATGCCATATATAATGATTGTCGTTTTTTTGAAACAGATAAGGAATTTGAATTTAATGCCTATTTAAATACTTTAGAAGCAGATAAACAAAAGCAATTAAACAAGATTGTTTACGATGTATTAAATAAGGTCTTTGCTCATAAAATGAAAAGTTTCCCATCTAAATTTAAGAAGAAATTAAGCGGAATTTTTTCCGATATTACTCCTAAACAATTTTTTAATCTCAATTACTTTGACGCTCATGAACATAGATGTTGTTTGTGTGGGAGATTGCTTGATCATGACGCTAAAGAGTTACCAGTAGCAGAAATTGAACATTTATTTCCTCAATCAAAGTTTCCGCAGCTTATTTTGTGTATCAACAACTATATTCCCTGTTGCTCGAATTGCAATAAGATAAAAAAATCCAGTTTTTTTAGCTGCAAGAAAGAATTTATTGAGGATTTACAAAAATTAGGCAAAAGTTTTCATCATCCTTTGTTTTTTTGGAAACTTTTTGACGCTAATTTTGATTATAATTTGCCTGCAGTAAAAAAATGCGATATTGTTCAGTATTATAAAATTAATGAACGTTTTAATCAAATTCGTCATTATATGTATAGCAATCTCTTTAATTTGGTAAAATATCATAATATTGAAACTCCAGAAGCATTAGAGAGTTTCCTTGAAAGTTGTCAAAATGCCAATATGCAGGAAATGGTATCAGATTTTTCTTTTAATAATTATCCTAAATTATGGCATGATTTTATTGATTATGTTCTGTATGATTATAATAATCTCACAGCCCTCTGGGAAGAAATTAAAGAATACAATAAGTTAAAATATTTTAAGATGTAATATCAATTAGGTTGTGCAAATTTGAAGTTTGTTCCTTAGATAGTTTAATATCTAGTAAAGGCATTATGTTAAAAAAGAGACAAAGATTTTTATATCCTTATCATTCTGTTAGAGCATACAGTGTAATTTTTGAGTTTCAAAGCTATCTGTTAAACCGTCCAAACAAAACAACGATCTCAGATAAAAACGTCCTTGGACGTTTTTATCATAAAGTACTCTTGTCAATTTAATTCTTTCACCACACCACATTTATTTATCAAAAAAAAATAAATGTATTGCGGAAAGTTATCTTATCGTTGACAGTATAAGATAATGTAAATACCATAAGATATATTAATGATTGCAATGTAATTAAAAGAAAGAACTGTAATATGGTAAAAAATATTGAACCCAAACTTAGAAAAATAGGCGATTATCTTAAATTGGAAGATGATATCATTTTTACAATTCCTGAATATCAAAGAGCATATTCTTGGGGAATAGGGCATTGCGATAAATTATGGCAGGATATTACAGATTTTGTAACCAGTGAGAGCAAAGATAGATACTTTTTTGGAACAATAATAATTAATTGCCAGGATAATGATACCAAATTGGGACTTATTGATGGACAACAAAGGACAACTACTTTTTTACTATTACTCAAAGCATTGCTCTTAAGTATTAATACTGCAATTGGTAAGACTGCTACTGATGATGAATCTGAAAGTTTATGTCGGGGATTAAAAGAGCGTAGACGAAGGATTATGGGAATTTTGTATAAAGCAGAAACGGAAGATATTTCCGACAATCCGGATCAAGAACGAGATAAAAAAATTTGTAACAATAGTCTCTTGTTAGAAAATTTCTCTATAAATGAGCTTTATAAATCTGAATTAAATACAATACTTCAAGCTGTTGATTATGAAGAAATTGAAAGTAAAGTAATAAAAATACCGTATAAGCAGAAAGATAATAAATATACAAATTTTTTTAGAAATTTCAAATATTTCTATGAAAAGATTGAAGAACTGTCAGATTCTGAATTAAATAGAATTACCAAAGCGGTTACAGATAGTTGTGAAGTGATTGAAATAAAAAGCTGGCAAGTAGAGCAGGCGATAACAATGTTTAATTCATTAAATTCTGATGGGTTACCTCTTTATGATGCTGATATTATTTCTGCTAAATTATATGCAGTTGCAGAAACAAAGAATAAAGGAAGAGAATTTACGGAGTTATGGAAGGAATTACTGAAACAAATCGGTGAGTTGAGCAGTACAAAAATTGCAAATATAGATTCTATACTGTCACAACAAATGTATTATGAAAGAGCAAAAAACAAGGAAATTGTAACAGAAAGCGGCTCTGTTAATGTCACAACTCCGGGTGTAAGAAGATATTTTACTGAAATTAATAAAAGTTTACTTAATGATCCCATAGCTCTTTGTGAAAAGATGATTAATTTGTCTAAAATATGGATAAAAATTTCAAATTATCCGGTCGTACAGGTTTTATTTAAATTCAATGAAAACTCAAAATTATTTTTAGCAAGTTATTTTCACCGATTTAATGAAAATGATGTCTCTGAAGAAAAAATGGAGGTCATATTTGAATGTATGTTGCGATTATTTACAATTTTGGAATTGGTTGATACTGGATACTCCAGCAGCAATTTTAAGACCTTTTTATTTGGTGAAGTGGTAAAATTTGTAGATAATACTGTTTCTGTAGAAGATATAAAAGCAGATTTTGATACCCATATCTGTAGAAAATGGAATGAAGAAAGTTTACGGGAAGAAATAATTGGATATGATGGAAATAGTCTTGTATATTTAAATGAATACCTATTTGCAAAAGAAAAGGGGGAAGTCTTCAATTTGGGAACTAAATATGATATTGAACATATAATGCCTGATAGCGGAAAAAATCTCCAAGAAATTCGTAGAGATGCAAATATTTATTCTGAAGAAGAATTTAAGGATGTCGTAAATAAACTGGGAAATAAAATATTATTAGAAGAAAAAATTAACAGAGCGATTGGTAACGAATGGTTCAGAACGAAAGTCTCAACAAAATTAGAGGACAAAACAGGCTATGTTGACAGTTCATATCCAATTGCTTGTGAGTTAGTTCGCAAATATAGAAATAACGATAAGCCATATTGGAAGAAAGAAGATATAGGGGAAGCAACGGAAAAAGCTGCCGATAGAATATTACGTTTTATATTGGGTAAATAACCAGATAATACAATAAATTCTTTCGTCTCGGTATTGCCGCCGTCCTGAAGATACACGTTCACATATTCTGCCAGTTTATCTATGTTTTCGCTACAAAAGATAAGCCTATTTCTACAGGTTCTTCTATAGCAGATAATAGGTTAACCAAATTACCGGTCGTAAGAAAAGGAATTATATATATATGAATGTGGGATATTTATTAGGAGCTTATACAGCACATGGAGTTAATGCCTATAGAGAAAGTTGTGGTAATCATAAGAAAAAATAAAGAATTAAAGTAAATTCAAAAGAAAATAGGAGTATAAGCAATGAAACTATGGTCAAAAGAAGCTCTGGTATTGGGCTGTATTTACGGTGTTTTAGATACTCCTTTTTCTTTGTTAGGGTTTGAGCTTATTTCAGGTGTTTTATTTTTATTATTTAATAATACTTCTCATTAATAAAACACCGAAATTCGTTTCTTTTGTTATGAATAAATATCCGCAAACATCATATTATTTGGCAGCAATCGGCTGGATACCATATCTTATGATTATTATCGGTTTTGCGATGATTGGAAACTATCAGATTTTGGGTTATGTTGATGCTTTGTTAGGACATTTGCTGTTCAGCCTAGCTGTATTGGCACTTCTGTCCGCCATAATTTCTTTAATCGTTGCTTATACTAAAGCTAAAAAACAAAGAAAAGGTCAATCTGAAACGAATTTATTTTCCTGATAACGCCTCCTATTTGTTTTCTAAGATTCTGTTCTTCTTAGAATTTTTATAAATTCTGCCGTAGTCCATTTAATATTCAAGGAAAACAATATGATGTTAATGATCCTGAGCAAAACATAGAACTCGGCGTAAGGGGCCTTAAATCAATATATGATGCTGTTCCTGATAAAGATATTGCCAAAATCGCCACTTTATGGAATGGTACAGGATTAAAAGAAGTAAATGATTATGGTGCTCGGGCAAAAGAATATTATAAAAATAAATCTTGGAATAACCCATTGGAAATGCCAAAAATTAAATCAAAAAAAGGAAAATAATGAAAATTTTATTTTATGTCATTCTGGAACTAATATTTATTATCGCCGCTTGGTTTTGGGGAGATTTATTTTTTATCTCAATGCTCAAACCTGGAGAAACATGCCTAACAGCAAATTATGGAATAAATATTGGTGACTATCTGGAATTAGGCTGGAATAACTATTTTCAATGGTTTTCAAATATAGAACAAATGCCATGCCGTATAACTTTTGCGGCATGGCGCTTATATTTTTTAAGTTGTTTTCCTGCATATGCTTTGTTAAAGGTGTATGGAATGTTTAAGCTTTCAATAACACTTAAATATAAATTTGTTATTTCAGAATATATATTTTACATTGCTTTATTTATGATATGGTTATTTTTGCAGCCAGGTCTAGTGTTAACAAGTTATAGTTTCATAAATGCTTTAATCGGGGTATTGCTACTATTTGTTCCTTTTATTCTGTGTTCTGTATTTATAATATTTGGGTGTAACATGCATATAATGAAATTAAAAAGCAAATAAAAAGAGAAAACAATGAAAATAGCAAAATACATTATACTAGAGCTACTGATTATTGTTTTGTCTCTATTATGGGGAACAATGATGACGAATGACCATCAAAGTGGCGAAATCTGTATTACTCCTGCTTGGGGGCTCAAATTCAAAACTATTTGGAATTTGGTTGGAATAACTATTTTCATTGGTTTAGAAAAGATGAACAAGCCCCATGTCGTTATGAAACATTTACAATCATCTGTTTTTATATTTTAGCCGTTCCTCTCTACACAGGGCTGAAAATTTATGGAAAAAATTATTTATACCAAGCCTTATCTTGGCAAGTAATAATTCCTGAATGGTTATTATATATATTTGTTTATTTGTATTTTTTGTTTAAACAAAAAAATATTATCTTAACACTTGGCAGTTTAGGAAATGCCATTCTTGGAGCAATACTCTTTTTTTTACCATTAATTATTTATGGTAGCTTAATTATCGTTGCCTTTAAGAAAAGAGAAAGTATCAGATGAAGAAATTCAATTTTTAGCTAGTATGATTTTGAGTCATCTGCTGTGTCACCTTGCTGTATCATTTAGCAGATCACTAGTAAAAACTCAAAAAAAATAGCTCGTTATTTCAACGAGCTATTCATATGGTTGGCTGGGGTGGTTTCGCAATTCGCAGACTAATTTATTAATATTCATAATTTAAGTGTTATCAAAATTTTAAGGTGTTTTTGCTATCAATAATTAAAATAGATTGTATTTATAGGATTAATGATATGGCAAAAAAGGAAGCAAAAACAGATTTATGGGTTTATGATTTATTAAATGAAGCAGATATTGAATTAGATCCACAAGGTTGTTCTATCAAAGAAATTGATGAAGCACTGAAAACCGCTTCCAAAAGAGGAACAGGAAAAACGGGATTTCCTGAATATGTGGGTGTTGTAAAAGATTTTTTGTTAGTTATTGAAGATAAAGCGGATTTATGCAAGCATATTAAAAAAGATGGTGATGTTATTTGTCAGGATGTACAGTCTATTACCGACTATGCTGTAAATGGTGCCTTATTCTATGCTAAACATTTAACAAGACATACATCCTATAAAAAAATTATTGCATTTGGTATATCGGGTGATAAAAAACGTCATAAAATAAGCCCTGTCTTTGTTGATAATACGGAGTATTATAGAGAACTTCCCGAAGTTGAGTCTTTTATTAGTTTTAATGAAAATAATATTATTGGTTACTATACGCACGAGATATTAAAAGAAGAAACCAACATAGAAAAAGAAACGGCTGAAATACTAAAAGATGCAGCAGAATTACACGAAGATTTAAGAAATTATGGAAATTTGAAAGATACAGATAAACCGCTTGTCGTGTCAGGTATTTTATTAGCTTTAGATGAAGCAGAACAAGGTAATTTCTCTATTGGTAGTTTGAAAGGGGATACCGTTAAGACTGACGGGCAAAAAATATATGATGCCATACAGGATAATTTAAAGCGAGTGAGAGTATCGCCAGATGTAAAGCGAGATAAAATATTATCACAGTTTTCTATAATTAAAGATTCCCAAAAATTAAATGAAGTTAATAAGACATTAGGTAAAACGCCTCTTAAATATTACGCAGAGTTTTTATATGAGAAAATTTATAAATGCATAAAATGCATTCAGTCACCAGAAGATTATTTGGGGCGTTTTTATGGCGAGTTTATGAGTTATAGCGGTGGTGATGGCCAAAGTTTAGGTATTATTTTAACTCCAAAACACATTACGCAGTTGTTTTGTGATTTGTTGGATATTCAGGCTGATGATTATATTTTAGATCCGTGTTGCGGAACGGCAGGTTTTCTCATTGCAGCAATGCATCATATGTTTATAAAAGCGGGTAATAATCAAAATTTAATAGAGCATATCCGTCAGGAACAATTGCACGGTTTTGAGTTGCAATCATATATGTTTGCCATAGCGACAACCAATATGATTTTGCGAGGGGATGGAAAAAGTAATTTAATCAATGATGATTTTTTGGAACAAGACCCTAAAAAATTACAATTAAAGCAATGTAATGTGGGAATGATGAACCCACCATATAGTCAGGGGTCAAAGAAAAATCCGTCATTATATGAAATATCGTTTGTGGAGCATTTATTAGATTCTTTGGTTAAGGGCGGCAGGTGTGCGGTAATTGTTCCGCAATCATCAATGACAGGAAAGTCCAAAGAAGAACAAGCAATAAAGGTCAATATTTTAAAACATCATACATTAGAAGGGGTAATAACCCTAAATAAGGATACTTTTTATGGAGTTGGCACAATGCCGTGTATTGCTATTTTTACGGCCCATATTCCACACAAAAAAGACCATATTTGTAAGTTTGTTAACTTTGAGAATGATGGTTATAAGGTTGCCCCACATATTGGACTATTGGAAACAGAATCGGCAAAAGATAAAAAACAACATTTATTGGATGTTTGGTTTGATAGAATGGATGCCGATACGAAGTTCTGTGTCAAAACGACTGTTGAAGATACGGATGAGTGGTTGCATAGTTTTTATTATTTTAATGATGAAATTCCGACTGATGCTGATTTTGAAAAAACAGTTGGAGATTATTTAACGTTTGAATTTTCAATGATAATGCAGGGACGTAAATATCTGTTTGAGGAGAATACCGATGAAACTAACAGATAGAGAATGGAAAGAGTTTTTTATTGGAGGGAAAGAAGGTATATTTGATTTGTGTGCTTCTTTCAGTGGTATTGATAAAAATAAACTATTAGATGGCGATGTGTCCAATATTCCATACATAACTCGTAGCGATGTAAATAATGGTATTTCTCTCTTTGTTGGCGAAAAGCAAAGTCATAAATATAAAATGAATAAAGGCAACATTATTACTATTGGTTTAGACACTCAAACAGTATTTTATCAACCTCATTTATTTTATACAGGACAAAATATTCAAGTGCTTTCAAATCGTTATCTAAATCAATATAATGCTTTGTTTATTGTGCGTTTATTAAAAACACAATTAAGAAAATTTAGTTGGGGTGGTAATGGAGCAACATTAGGAAGACTGGCAAGAACAAAAATATTGTTGCCTTCAAATAATAATTTTCCTGATTATCAATTTATGGAAGATTATATAAAAGAAATAATGCATAGAAAACGACAGGAATATATTGACTATGCAAAAGTTAAATTAGAACAGAACAGAACAGAACAGAACAGAACAGATAATCTCTCTGCATAGCAAAAAATGGAAAGAGTTTTTTGTTGTTGATATATTCTCGTCCATACAACGAGGAAAGCGGCTTATTAAAGATAAGCAGGTTTCAGGAAATGTCCCATATGTATCATCAACAGCTATGAACAATGGTGTGGATAATTTCATTCAATATGATTCTTCTAAAATGAGAAAATATCAAAATTGTTTAAGTGTGGCCAATAGTGGAAGTGTTGGGGCAAGTTTTTATGAACCTTTTGAGTATGTTGCCAGTGATCATGTAACACATCTTAAAAATGATAACTTTAATAGAAACATTTATTTGTTTATTGCTGCAATGACTAATAGATGGTCACAAAAATATAATTTCAACAGGGAAATAAATGACCCTCGCATATCAAGAGAAAAAATATTGCTCCCTGTTAATAATAAAGATGAACCTGATTTTGCATATATGGAGCAATATGTAAATAATATATTGATGCAAAAATATAATGATTATTTAGAATATGCAGAAAAATCCCAAAATATATGGAATACTTAAATTTATTTAACTTATTGAAAAATAAGGAAAGTTATAAAAAGTAGTCCGAAGATGATTCGTATTATAGTCTATATCAATATAAATTTTCGGACTCGGTTAAGTTATTGATTTATAAAGAAAAACCGCCAAAAAAATGACGGTTTGCAAATTATGGCTGACCAAGGTTTATGACCTTAGGAAAAAATACGAGCAGGAATTAGCAGAAATGTATCTTATTATTAACGGTATGGATGACGATTTGCGACAGATGATGACGATAGAAAGAATTTGTTGATACTATTCATCTTTTATGGTAGGTGCTAATTTATAACCTATAATAGAGGATGCCATGACAGTTGTGAAGCCACAGGAAAACTATGATGATATTTTTACAGATGATAAGCTAAATATAAAATCATCTGTGGTCGATTTTGCTCATTTAATAGAGCAAGATGCTTATATTGAAGGTGGTGTTTCAAAGGTTTATTCATTAGCAGCTGAATTTGGCATTGGAAAAACATTTTTCTGCGAAAAACTAGAACAAGTTTTAAAGACGGATAATATAAAGGTTGCCAAATTGAATATTTGGGAGCTGGATTTTTATGATAATCCTCTTGTGCCGTTGTTGGCTAAATTAAATGAGCTTTATAAACGTAAGGGAAAAGCTCTGCCTGTAAGAATTATAAATTCTGTGGGAGATTTGGCTAGTAAATCTCTTATAAGTTTGTGTGAGATAGGCGTTAGAAAAACTATAGGATCTGAAACGGTTGATGTAATTAAAGACAAATTTTCTTCTGGATATCTATATGATGATTTTAAAATGTATGAAGATTCTTTGAAGGAATTAAAACAAACTCTAATTAAATGGGCGAGGAAAAATAAGAAGCCTATTATAATTATTATTGATGAATTGGATAGGTGTCGGCCGGATTATGCCGTGAAAACTTTGGAAGTATTGAAGCATTTCTTCGATGTGTCAGGATTTGTGTTTGTTTTGGCTTTAGATGAGAAGCAACTAGAGAGTTCTGTTAAATGCTTATTTGGTACACACAATTTTGAAGGGTATAAAAGAAAATTTATCAATAATACATTTTTGCTGCCAGCCCCAGATAGAAAAGCTTTCACTGAATTTCTGTATGATAAATTTAATATGGCAATTCTAATAGAAAAAATTCAAAATGATAATAGAGATTTGGTATTTAAAATAAGGACTGACAGCTGTCGAGATATGATAGATCAACAGTTTATGGGAATACAAAATCAAGAAGATATTGCTCAAAAAAGAGATTTTAATAGTTGGCAAACTTCAGAGCTTATTATTAAACGATATTTTTCGGCATATAGTAATTGGTTCCAATTTACATTGAGGCAAATGGAACAGGTTTTTGACAGATTGGTTATGTTTACAAAGGAAATAGCCGCGAGCAGTGAATTCTTTTCACCAGACTTGGCTGTATTATTAGTCTGTTTACATGAATTTGATATTAGCATTTATAATAAATTACGAAATTATAATGGCAAAGTAATAAGCGAAATTTCTTCTCAAATATCTAGGAACAAAAAAGATTTAGGCGATAGGGAGGCTGAGTTTGATCGAGTTTTTGTTCCTGCAGCACCTCAAGTTTTAAGGTATTCCATAGATCAGATATCTTCAAGCGTTGGCATAAATAGAATTATTGAAGATAATGTCGATAGATTTTTTAATGTTGAACCAGCTCCTGCACATCCATTAAAATGGATTGCTGAAGTAGATCAATATAATGTAGGCTGCAATGCTATATTAAATAATCAGAGAATAGCGCTGATAACACATTCAAAGAGAGATGCTCAATGGGAAAATCCCAAACCAGATATAAATACTGTAGATGCCTTTGATTTGGATAAATTTAAACAGTCATATTTTGCTAAAATGGATTTCATTTCTCATTTTGAATAAACTTAAAATGTTTTTATAATTCATTAAACCATTTTTCATTTATTTCGACTTGTTCAATAATTTTGACACCTAAATTGAATTCTTTTAATTTATTGGCTAGATCATGCCCATCAATTAGGTCGATAATTAAAGCACCATCCCTTCGGGATTCATCTTTGGCATCTTTAGAAAACACGCCAGTTGTAATAATTAAACCTTTGTCTGCCCGTCCCATTATAGCACCACGAAAATCTCTAATTACAGATGAAGGAACAGTTCCTTCATATCGTTTGCATTGAAAATAAATATTGAAGGAAACGAAGCCGGCAATTTTGAATACACCTTTGCCGTCTATTCCTCCGTCACCTGATTTCTTCGTTACTTCAACATTGTCAAAACCAGCTTCTCTTAATAATCTCTGAGCGAGTCTCTCAAATGCAAAGGGATTCATTTTTTTCAAGGTCGCAATAAGCTTATCTTCCCATTTTATTTCTTCTGTTGTTTCTTCAATAAAATTACAAGCACTATCCTTTTCTTGTAAAGGGATATTTGTTGGCTCCTCTGCGTTTAAGGAATGTTCGCAGCTTTTTACAAATTTTTTTACCTCATTAATGTTGACCTTGTCTGTTTTTAATCCTTTAGGTGTTAATGCCCAAACGCCCCGAGTAGAATTGGATAATATACCATATACTTTAAGGTATGATTTAGCCCAGGCAACGCGATAATCTAAAACAGAACGGTTTCCTCCATTATAAAGTTCAGATGCTTCTTCATCAGTAAGTTTAAGAATTTTACTGATTTCTGAAAGTATTTCATCGTTTTTTGCAGATCCGCCTAAGTTTTTAATTGCTTCAATAACGGGATTAAAAAGCTTATCATATGTAGGTATTGGCATTTAAGAACTCCGATAAATCAAGAATGATCTCCGTATATTTTATTAGATTTTGAAATACAATAAAAAAGAAATAAGAGCCAAACCCAATGCTCAATATTTTTATTATATAACCAACATCAGAAGGAAATAATAAAAATGGTTAAGGACTTTTATATTTGTCTGGACAATACGGCATTAAATTACGCACTGAAGCATTTCAGTAATCCGTTTACACGGATAATGCGTTGTTATGCCGGTCTTGAGGTTGAAATGATTGTCAAGACAATGGAATCAAACAAAAGCAAAAATTTTTATACGCTCAGGGCAATGCAAAACAAGATATTAAAAGGCACAATTAAAAATCTTGAAGTCTTAGGAACTATTTTTGAAAGGGCGGATAACGGCGAATAACTTATTTTTTATGTTGATTTAATATTTAAATAATATTACTTTAATGTTGAAATAATGTTAAGGAAATCATCATGGCTTTTAGTCCTAAATATACGGTAACTGCTCAGGTGCTTGCAAATCTGGCAAAAATTGAGGTTATTAAACAGCAGTTTGAAAACCAGCCCATATCGCCGCAGCTTTTATTATCGTTGCGGGAAAGCGCCAAAGTAGCAACAATTCATTATTCTACGCAGATTGAGGGTAATCGTCTGACCGGAAAAGAGGTTGCCGAGGCTCTGAAAGGGCGAAAATTGCCACAGAGAGAAAAAGACGAGCAGGAAGTCAAAGCTTATTACAAGGCGTGGAATGCTATGGAAGAGGCTGTTGTAGTCAATCGTTCTTTTGATGAGAAGTTGATAGCCGACATTCATAGTTTGGTTGAAGCCAGCAGACGCATAATTCCGTATCGGGATAATCAGAATGCGATTTATGACAGCGAAACCGGTGCCAAAATTTATCTGCCGCCGGAAGCTAAAGATGTGCCGGAGATGATGACAGATTTTTGCCAATGGGTGCAAAATGCCGGAAATTTGCCTGTGCCGTTAGTGGCGGGAATTGTACATTATCAGTTTGTAACAATACACCCTTATTATGACGGAAACGGACGAACTGCCAGACTTTTGACTAGTTTCATTATGCGTAAAGGTGGTTACGGGTTAAAAGGTATCTATTCATTGGAAGAATATTATGCTAAAGATTTAATCCGTTATTATGATGCTTTGCAGACACATCCGCATCATAACTATTACTACGGACGGCATGAGGCGGATATAACGTCATGGCTGGAGTATTTTGTTGCCGGTGTTGCTGATGCTTTTAACAAGGTTAATGAACATGCTAAAGATGAAAAGGTAAAGGGATTTACGGTAGATAAAAGCCCTGTATTGCGCGAACTTGATATAAAACAGCGAAAAGTCTTGGAATTGTTTGCGGAATTTAAGGAAGTCAACAGCATGCAAATCGCGGATACTTTAGGCATTTCAGCTCAATCCGCACGATTTTTGCTTCGCCAATGGATTGCCGAAGGTTTTCTGCAATATGCCAATGAATCAAAAAAAGCGAGAACTTATAGACTGGCGGAAAGGTTTGAAGGATTAGTTTAGATATGGATTTTGAAGCTTAGTTCAATGCGATTGAAGCAAAGGAAGCTTTCTAGTGTTGGATGTGATTGTTGTTAAAATAGTTACATTAGTGTTTTACTTTTTTACTATTCGTGGTACTATGTTCTTGATTACAATTTAATTGAGATATAGAGATGTATTACTTAAAAAGAATTTATAAACTTATTTTTTCATTATCCATATTAGTAATTTTATCGTTATTGTTTGCACAGCAGTATTCTGATGGATGTTCTAATGTTTTGTCTGTACATTTATTTGATTTTTTTGGTGTCGTTTATACTCAAGGTCTACTGGAATTTATGAAAAATTTTAATTGGGCTTTTTTAGTTTTATTATTATTTGTACTTCCACGATGTACTGATACAATAAGAGTTATAATCGAATTACTTGGGGAACATTTGGTAAAATATGGAGCAGCAATTAATCCTCATAATAAAATAGAGCCTACAATACAGACAGAACAAGAGAAAAAGGAATTTAATAAAGAAAAAAACTTAGAGATAAGAGAAGCTGTTGAAGCTGAGGATGATGGTGAGATTCGTAGAAAAGAATACAAAGCTAGAATACGTAAAAGAGGAGAATTATATCGCTTTGCTGTAGATAATATCAATAAACAAAATATCGAAAATTTTACATTGAATAGTAAAATAGATGTAACGAGTGACCCTGTGGTTTCATTTGAAAAGTTATTATTTGATTTTTCTTATCGCTATATGGGGCGAGGTAGAGCAAGAAGATATATAAATTCATTAGTTGTTACAGGAACGGCATTTTCCCGTATGGAAAAATTTTACAAATATATAAGAATTATGAATGATATTAATAATTCAAGACGTAATCAATATTTTGCAGTTGAGATTATATTTTTAAATATTAATGAAAATAGTCGAAAAAATAATTTTTATGATGATATCAAAAGTATTTTTCAAAAAGCTATAAATAATGGTATTTTGGCTATAAAAGAATATGGAATAGATCAAAAAGAGCAATTTAAACTAGTACGTCAAGAAGGATGGATTTTGGAAATTAATGATGATGAATAATTTTTTCAAACCATCTCTACAATTTTCTTCTGTGCATCGGTGTTGTATTCAATATAGCGTTGGGTGGTGGCAAGGGTGGAATGTCCGGCCAGCATACGGATATCGTTTAAGGTTCCGCCGGCAAGGCTGATATTTTTTGCGGCTGTAGTAATAAAAGTTCTGCGGCCACTGTGCGAGGAACAACCTTCAAAGCCGATTTCTTTATATAAGTTATAAAAGAAATTGACGATTGCCTGCGGACTGGTTTTGTTGTCGCGTTCTGTCGTAATAATCCGATTCGTCAAATTAAAATGCTCGTCCTTCTGTTGTTTGCTTAGTATTTCTGCCAATAAAAACGCCAAATCTTTATGCAACGGAATAATCCTGCCGGATTGCTTGCCCTTGGATGCCTTATTAATAAGGTTAATTTCGCGGCTTAGGTTTCCTTCCGAGTCGCAAACCATCAGCCAGCTTAAATTTGCTATTTCCTTTGCCCGCAATCCGGCTTTATAACTGAGCATAAAAATAATTTTATTGCGGAGCGGATATCTTGTCCGTTCCAGATAGTTCAATGCCAGTTCCTGCTGCTTTGGTGTAAGAATTTTTGCCTGTTTGTTAAGTGCCATTTTTATTTAAAACTCATTATATTATTGAATCTATGTAATAAATTATAATGAGTATAAAATAAAAGTCCAGGTTCAAAGTCTTGTAACGCTTGAAAAATAAGGACTCATTATAAAACTTAGATTATATAATGGGTTTTAGCCCCCACATACTTTGCAAGGTCTGGCACCTTGTGATTTTGCCTTGTCTTTGGTGGTTTTTATACAATTTTTGGTACAACGTTTTGCCCATTTGCAGGTTGGGCTGTGATAAATATAGGTTTTGACATTCATAATCACGGGGGAACTATCAGAAGCCAAAACAGGTGCGGATAAAAGCAGGAATATTAATAAGCATACAGTCTTTTTCACTGTTCGCTCCAGATTTTATTATAAATTTTTCCCCAACCCTCGTTATGGCTTGCTCCGTCAACTTCAATAATTAAATCATCGTCCTTGATAAACTCCCGAACCAATATCGGCGGCATAACCTCGTCATTGCTGCCGACATAATGAATCTGCGGAATTTTAGCAAACTGCTTGCGGTAACTTTCCAAATTCATTGATTCATTAAGCGGCGGCAGATTGTGATATTGTGTCCATGCCAGATGGTCGAGATTTCCGGCAATGGTTATAATTTTTTTGACATTCAGCCCCGGTTTAGCAGTTGCCACCAGTCCGGCAATCTGTGCACCACCAGAAAAACCAATTAAAATAACCTGTTGATTGCCGACAATCTGCTTTATCGCTTCATATTCGGCATTGATAATTTCCGGTGCAAATCGGACGGTCGTCCAATGCCTTTGGGAACAAATCGGACTTTTGGCATATTGGCACGGACGGGCAAGGTAAATAACGTTCGGGCTGTTATCGCCAAAAGCCAGTTCCCGGACTAAAGTTCCATGAGGCGTCGGGTCTTGTGTTGCTTTGCCATGGGCATTAAACGCATAACCATCGCCTTCAATATATATTTTGTAAGGTGCGGCCGGATTGGTAATCTTTTGCCACGTTGCAATCGTAAAATCTCTTGTTTCAATTTCTTTACACACAAAATTAGCCGGAGCCGTGATTGTTGAGCAACCGGCTAGAAACAGCAGAGTTATTAATACTTTTATCATACATTAAGCCCCTTATAAAGCAACTATATCGGCTTATTTATAAAAATTCCAGAGGGTTTTTGACTTTTAGCTTGATTGTCTTCAAAAGGCTTTATAATATAAATCTGAGCAGTTCGCTGCTTAGGGCGTCGAAAACCCTTTTATAGACTTAGTCGTGTGCACACGACTTTAACCAGTGCCGACTTCTGATTCTACTTGGACGGATGTCGGTGAATAAGGCTCAGCCAAATAAGCCGAGCCGTTTAAGTCTATACGGTTTTCGAACATCCGCCCGCCTTTCTTTATGAACGGTGGGTTTTGTTTAACTAGTTAACAAGGATGTTTAATCGTATGAAAAATAAACTTTTAATTACAACAGCATTGGTGGCGCTGACTTGCGGCCATAATGCTTATGCGGAAAATCTTCCAACGAATGCAACCAATTTGACATCGGGAAACTATGTCGTTGAGCGTTTGGATGTGCCTGTTTCACATACAGGAAACATAAATTTATCAGGAACAGCCTCATTAGATGTAAAAACTCAGGCAATCGTGGAAGAAGAAGCCGATGAGGTCGATGTTTCCAATACTTTGAAAGTTACCGGAAATGTCTCTCTGGCTGATGATGCCTCTTTATCGGTAATCAATTCAGATGCGACAGATGAGACTGAAAAGCCTTTTATGTTTGTTGACGGCAAATATACCCAAACGGGCGGAGAACTGACACTAAAACAAGAGAATGGAGCCGGATGGCGCTCAACGCTGAACGCTAAAGAAGCAGATATCAGCAGCGGCACGATAAAGCTGGATACCGGCGAAATCTTTATATATGGCAATGCTGATGACGGCAGCCAGTTTAATATTTCGGGCGGAACATTTGAAATGAATGATTCCAATATCAGTACCTATCCGGCTATATCAGACGGAGACAATTCCCAGAAAGGTGCTGCAATGACTGTTTCCGGCGGTACGTTTAAGATGAATGAAAGTTCTTTAGGACGCGAAAATTCCGGAGATTTGGATATTAGCGGCGGAGAGTTTACGTTGGAAAACGGTTCCGCAATATTCCATGACGGCGAAACCGGTGATATAAATATCAGCGGCGGCACAATCTCTCTTAAAGATTCGTCAATAATAAGAGGCGGTGATTATCAAAGCGAGGACGGCAAACCGGCAAACGGCAACATAAACATTACCGGCGGAACGATAAATGTCAGCGGCTCTTCTGCGGAAATATCTTCTGTAGGCAATATAAAAATTGCCAATGGGGCAGAGCTTAATATTGCTTCAGATTCTACATTGTTTGCCAAAACATTTTCAGAAGATATGAGCCAGGCTCAGAAAGCTACGCTTAATGTTTATGATAACGATACCAGAATTAATCTGGCCGGAACGTTAAGTGCCAATATTAACGGTGATGACCGTGGCAAAATTCATTTTCAGAACTCAAACGCCAAAATTGACGGTAATGTTGAAGATGTCAGCTTGATTTTTGAAAACAGCCACTCTTTAAATAATGCAATCAGCGGCGATATTGGCGGCTTGGATATTTTGGCCATTAATAAAGGCACGTTGACTTTTGATAAAGAACCGACTGGTACAATTACGACAGTTCAGGTCGGCGATGGTGCGACTTTGGATATCGGCGACAAAACACTGCATTCAAGCGGTGATAAAGTCGATGGCGAAGGTGTCATTTTTGCCGATAATTCAACTTTGGCCTTTACTGTAACCGATAAAGACACTTATGGTAAAATCCACGCCAATTACGTTAATATCAGCGAAAACGGCACAAATTTAAATATGACCTTAAACGGTGCCGCCTTGGCCAAAGGCGAAACAACAACCTTAAAACTGTTTAACGGGGCTGATTCTGCCGACGCTGAGGTTGAAGGCAAGTTTGCCAACCTGAGCCAAAATTCCCGTTATGAATTTACGGACAATGGCGACGGAACTTTTGATGTTACTTCTGTCGGTTCTGCCACAGATGCCGTTGTTGATGCCGGTGGTTCTGCCAATAATGCCGGAACAGCCGAGGCATGGGACAGTGTTAGTGCATCAACCAGCTCTCCGGTTGCTGCCGCAGTTACAGAAAAACTGGCACAGCTTTCCAACAGCACCAATGCTGCCGAGCAGAAAGCCTATGTTGACGCTTTGACGGCGGTTGCTCCGGAAGTTGCTCCGATGGTTCAAAAGACACAGACAGAAACAGCTAATCAGGTCTTTGGTGCCGTATCAACCCGTTTAACCGGTGGTTCAATCTCAACAGGTGGCGAAGGTATGGCTTCTGGCGATAATATCTTCAAACGTGGTGCAATGTGGGTTCAGGGCTTGTTCAACAAATCCAAACTGGACGATACATCCAAAGCCAAAGGTTTTGATGCAGATTCTAACGGTATTGCCTTCGGTGCCGAAAAGTTTGTAACCGATGATACTAAGGTCGGTATTGGTTACGCTTATACCAACACCGATATTGATGGTTTCATGCGAGATACTGATGTTGATACACATACTGCCATCCTGTATGGTGAATATAAACCATCCAACTGGTATGTAAATGGTATTGCGACCTATGGCTGGTCTGATTATGAAGAAAGCAAGAGTGTCGCCGGAGTTGGTGTCAAAGCTGACTACGATGTCGAAACCTTTGGCTTACAGGCAATGACCGGTTACGATATGAACATCAACGGCTTAGGCATTACGCCGGAAGCTGGTTTGCGTTATGTTCATATCAAGCAGGACGCTTATAAAGATTCTGCTGACCAACGTGTTTCTGCCAATGACAGCGATATTTTGACCGGTGTCATTGGTGCCAAAGTCAGCAAAAACTTTGAGCTGTCCAATGGTATGAACATCAAACCAGAAGCCAGAATTGCCGCCACGTACGACTTGATGAACGATGACGTTAATTCGGTCGTAACCTTGGCTAATGGTTCGGCTTATGCTGTTGAAGGTGAAGCTCTTGACCGCTTCGGAATGGAATTTGGTGCCGGTGTAACCGCGGAAGTCAACGATAGTGTCGAACTTTCGCTTGGTTATGAAGGCAAATTCCGCGAGGACTACCAAGACCATACAGGCTTGATTAACGCTAAATATAAATTTTAAGAGTTAAACCGCCAAAACGAAACAGCCCATATATTTTTTATTTTGGGCTGTTTTTTTATAAATCGTTAAATTAATTCAAAAGTGCTTTGAAATATACCGCTATGAGATTTTAATTTTCGAACTTACTTAACGTTGAAAATTAAAGAAAAAATCGCCATTTCTGACGATTTCTGGACTATGGCTGGGGTGGCTGGATTCGAACCAACGAATGTCGGCACCAAAAGCCGATGCCTTACCACTTGGCGACACCCCAATATGTTCCGGCCGGTAAGCTGTCGGGCAGATCAATAACGTCTGCAGACTTATATTTATGCTAAAATTTTTATTATTGCAAGACTTTTTTCTCTGCCTTTGCAAAAAAGGTTTTCACTTTTATTTCAGCAGCTGTTTTTTCTTTTCTTCGCGAGCCTTGAGAATGTCGAGGTCTCTTTCCGTGGCGATCCTGTCCAGAATGGTTTTAACCACCTGATCCAATTCGTGATTTTCCCGATAATCGGCGTGCAGGGCAAAGTTGACACGGTTGTCAACCAGCAGCCGCAGAGCTTTTTGTTTGCTGGTTGCGCTTTGGTCATATACGGCAATGGCGTTGCCGCCGCGCTCTTTTGTCAGTTTCATTGACGGGATATCGGTCATTCCGTCGCCGAAATAAATCATCCGTTTGAACGGAATGGGGCGTTCTTCATCGGGTGTAAATTCATTTACTGCAACGTCATCGTTTTTGCCCAGACCTTTGTTGATTTTGGAGAGATATTGGGTTTTGATGCTGTAATTGATGACCCGTGCCGGCCAAACCGGAGTGCCGTCAGCGCCGAAGGCATAAGAACAGGCAAAAATATCTTTGAAATACTTGCTGACTTCGGTTCCGGCCATAATCTCTTCGTAGCCTGATGATATGATGTAATGTTCAATTTCCAAATCAAGCGAAGCGCCGAAACGGTTAATCCGCTCAAACCATTCCAGAACGCCGGGAAAATAAATCACGCCTTTCCCGCATTCCTTCAGATTTTCTTTCGTCAGGCGAATGCCCATTTCTTTGGCTGTTTTCATAAAATAATACATACTGCCGGTCACTTGGTCGGCGCCGTTTTCACGCGACCATTGGTTGGCCTTGGCCCAGAACTCGTCCGGCGTCATCCCGAATTGCGGAATCAGGCAAAAGTCCTGCATATACTGAGTGCTCAGGGTTTCGTCAAAGTCATAAATCAGAGCGACTTTAGTCTTATTATTTTGCATTTTTGATTATCTCCGCTTGCTTTTTGGAATTTATTATTATACAAGTAAGAAGTTAATTTTTTACTAGTTTTAATAAAGAGGAAATTTCGAAATGGTTGCAAAGACAATGGACCAGCTGGTCTCCTTATGTAAACGCCGTGGCTTTATTTTTCAGAATGCCGATATCTACGGCGGCATGCAGGGGGTTTATGACTATGGTCCGTTAGGTGTAGAATTAAAGAACAACCTGAAAGCGGCCTGGTGGCGGGCAATGGTCTATGAACGTGATGATATCGAAGGACTGGATGCCGCTATTTTGACTAACCGCAAGGTTTTGCATTATTCCGGCCATGAAGACACTTTCTCTGACCCGATGACCGACTGCCGCAAATGCAAAGGGCGTTTCCGCGCTGACCACATTAAAGACGGAAAGTGCCCGAATTGCGGCTCGACAGATTTGACAGAACCCCGTCCGTTTAACCTGATGTTCAAAACGACGGTCGGTCCGGTTGATAATGCGGAAAATCTGGCTTATCTGCGTCCGGAAACCGCACAGGCAATTTTTACCCAATTTAAAAACGTGGTTGATTCCACCTCGCGCAAGCTGCCGTTCGGCATTGCTCAAATCGGCAAATCTTTCCGCAACGAAATCACACCGCGCAACTTTATCTTCCGCGTCAGGGAGTTTGAACAGGCCGAGCTGGAATATTTTGTTATGCCCGGCGAAGACGAAAAATGGCATGAAATGTGGAAAGAAGCCCGGATCAAATGGTGGGAAGAGCAGGGACTGCCGCGCGAGCACATTAATATTTATACCACGCCGAAAGAAGATTTGGCTCACTATGCCAAAGCCTGCTATGACATTGAATATCAGTTCCCTCACGGTATGGAAGAACTGGAGGGCATAGCCAACCGCACCGATTATGACCTCGGCAACCATACCAAAGGGCAGGATGAATTAAATCTGACCTCGCACTGTCATCCCAACAGTGAATCTACCACCAAGTTGTGCATTCGTGATGATGACAGCAATTCTTGGGTCGTTCCCTTTGTGATTGAACCTTCGATGGGGGTTGATCGCGGCGTTTTGGCTGTTTTGACCGAAGCTTATGAAGAGGAAGATCTCGGCAATAACAACAGCCGTATTGTTTTGAAACTGAAGAAACATCTTGCGCCGATAAAGGTCGCGGTTATTCCGTTGAAAAAGAATAACGAGCAGATAATGGCCAAATGCCATGAAATCAAACAAAATCTGCTTAAACTGGGCATTGGGCGCGTTGCGTTGGAAAATACCGGAAATATCGGCAAAGCCTACCGTCGCCACGATGAAGTCGGTACCCCGCTGTGCCTGACGGTCGATTTTGAAACCATTGAAAACCAACCGGAATCCGTAACCGTCCGCGATCGTGATACAATGGAACAGCATCGCGTTAATATTGCAGATCTGCCGGCTTATTTGCGGGAATATTTTCTGAGTTAAAAAAAGCTCCCTTTGGGGAGCTTTTTTTTAACTGCCGTAATAAGGAACGAAAGTAGCATGTACGTCATCTGCATCTATAGTTATCCTGTCACCCTCTGAGATATTGAAATAGAAAAAGGACCGTTGTGTTACGTCACCGGTTAACGAACCGATTTTTTTGCCGTTGATGATGATAAAAGCGCCATAATTTTTAATGTCATGAGCATGTCCGATAACAATTCCGTTTTGATAAGCCGGCCAATCCTGTTTTCCCGGAATATCTGATGCCCAAGCCCAATTTAATTTAAATTGATAAAATGTATCAGCTTTTTTAGTGCAGTTAAAATAGGAGGTGTTAAAAGGGCACTTGAGGGCAGGGCTAAGACAGTCAGAGGTGCTTCCGGTATAAGTATATCCCAAATCAGAGCACGATGGTTGAGCACCGCAGGTCTGGGCATAAACATTGCCGGCAATCGCCGAGGTTAAAATACTCCCCGCCAGTAAAATTGATAGTTTCATCTTCTTTCTCCTTAGTGTTAAATTTCTGTTATCCGACTTGTTTCTCTCACTGCCTTTAGCGGCTTTTTTCTCTCCTCTATCATTATCCTCGACGTTCTCCTCTCTTATTGTCATTACCCGACTTGATCGGGTAATCCCCTTACTGCCGCGCCAATCCCCAGGATGCCCCGGTCAAGCCGGAGCATGACCGGGTGGAATGACAATTATTCAACTTTCCTCCTCTCTCTGCCATTACTCGACGTTCTCCTCTTTCTGTCATTACCCGACTTGATCGGGTAATCCCCTTACTGCAGCCGCCAATCCCCAAGATGCCCCGGTCAGGCCGGAGCATGACCGGGTGGAATGACAATCTATGTTCCGCTCGGCCGTTCCGGAGCGACGGAACAGGGCATCCAGTATTTGTACCAGCTGC
>ERZ1673736.992-NODE-992-length-40996-cov-63.155394_pt1 | contig 40996 bp, 68 predicted proteins | sample MGYA00580212_ERZ1673736 | MGnify/ENA primary metagenome ERZ1673736 (study PRJEB41218, sample SAMN15661752) | gut metagenome | host: Homo sapiens | place: Canada: London | collected 2015-08-20/2019-03-30 | study: EMG produced TPA metagenomics assembly of...
CCGCTCAGGTTGGCCCCGCTCAGGTTGGCCCCGCTCAGGTCGGCCCCGCTCAGGTTGGCCCCGCTCAGGTCGGCCCCGCTCAGGTCGGCCCCGCGTAGGTCGGCCTCGCTTAGGTCGGCCCAGCGCAGGTCGGCCCCGCGTAGGTCAGCCTCGCTTAGGTCGGCCTCGCTTAGGTCGGCCTCGCGTAGGTTGGCCCAGCGTAGGTCGGCCCCGCGTAGGTCAGCCTCGCTCATGTTAGCCCGTTCTCCTCCATCCTCATCATTCAGCCACATCTTGTGTTTTTCCAGGATGGTTTTCAGGTCGATGTTGTTCATTTTTGCCCTTCTTCTCCTTTCCAAGCAGGCCATCAATTTTCCGTTTCGCCCATCCAGTTTCCCGGCCCATTGTGTTCAGGGCCTCATGGTAGACCCGCACCTTGTTTTCGAGCCGCTTAACCTCTTCTTTCAGGTCCGCAATTTGGTCTGTGTATCCATTCCGGCACTTTGTGCACTGCCGTTTTTGGGCTGGGTTGAGTTCGTCATACAGCATTTTGATACTCTTTCCCCTTCCCGTATTCACAGCTGTCACTTGCCTCTGTCACATCATCCAACCTAGGAGACGCGCAGCACGCGCAACGATGGATCTCCACCCCCGTCTCTGGGTCAATGTCCGGCTCCCAGTGTGCGCAGTATTTACAGATCATCGTCTGCCTCCAATTCGTCCAGCTTTCCGGATAGCACCAGGGCCACGGCCTCGCAGAGGATGCCTATTTTGATACGAGGCAGCTCGTCCCAGTCGATGTCCTTACCGCGTTTTCTTTGCCCCGCTGTTTTCTGGGTTATGGCTTTAACCCATTGGTAGACAAACTCTTTCAGCAGTGGAATATTGGCGTTTGTCCCTCCCCGTTGTAGTGCAGCCCACATCGAAAAATCTTCTATAGGGGTTGGGTCAAATCTACCTGTTTTGGGGTCATATAGATCCATCGGCTTCCTCCAGTTCTGCGACAAGCGCTCGAAGGTGCTCTCGCACCACTTGTAGATTTAGAATCACGCCTATCAAGTACTTAATGTACCCATCGACATCTGGAAAGGCCGACCTGGGGGCCAGGCTGTCATCCACCACAACCTGCGCCCTCAACGCCTCCGCAGCCATCCGGTACATCTCACGGACCGCTGGGCCGGGTGGGTGCATGGTCTCAAACCATGTTGCAGCTTGTTCTCTGGTGATACTCATTCCGCTGCCCCTTTCGTTGCGATCTCCCCGCCACAGGCGGCGTAACCGGCGATATCTACCCAGTTGTCCTGAGACAAGGAACCGCCAGCAATCCGCCCCACTTTGAGCAGGATCATCATGGAGGCCACATCGTCAGAGACAAGGTCTACCAAAACACCAGGGCCAACGCAACGAGTCTGTATGTATTGCCTCCACAGCTCAGCAATGGTTCGAAAATTGTCCTCTGGGCTGCCATAGTCCTGCTCTCTCTGTCCGCAAACACACGCCTCTGCGGCGTCCAGTATTCCCTTTCTGGTCATTTCCTTCCCTCCATCTCTCTGTACATCCGGCTGGACACAATCTCCCGGCTCCCCTGGTATTTGCCGTGGTATGTGTCAGTGATTTCCCCGCACACCGGATGATAGGACAGCTGCCCGATCTCCATGTTTGGGTAAATGCGAACGGGTTCAACCGCGACGATCTCCAGGGTCCAGAACCCTTTGAATCCAACATCCCCATACCCGGCGGTTACGTGGATGAACATCCCCAGGCGGCCAATGGAGGAACGGCCCTCTAGTTTGGGAACCAATCCGTATGTCTCCGTCCACTCATTGGTGCGGCCCAGGTACAACTTCCCAGGGGTCAACACAAGCCCCTCCTCCGGGATGGTGATGGTCCTGGTCCGGTTGTCCTGCCGGGGATCCAGGCAGGCCTCGGTGTAGACCATGAGTTCCGGGGCCAAGCTCACGTTGTAGCTGTTGGGGTTTACTCTGGCATCGTCCCAGGGCTCAATGATGATGGTTCCAGCCTCATGCCGGAGCTTAATTTCATTGCCGGTTAACATCATAGGCTCCTCCTATCTGCATCCGCTCCGGGGTATCTGTCTCCCGGATTTCCACGTATTGCACATGACCGTACTTCTCTAGGTCCATGGCAATCCCTTCTCGGCTTCCCCGGGGGTTCCGGGCGCTTGAGGGAATGGGACGGAGTTTCACGGTGATCTCCCACATAAGCACCTCACAGTTCCAGGAGGCGGCACAGCGCTGCCTCCACCGCTGCCATCTCGGTATACGGCAACGATCCGAGGCCGTGCCGCAGAATGTGCTCCGGCGCATTGCGCATCCTGTCCAGGCAGACATGATGCACATGCCCGCGGAATTTCACATCCGGGCGGGTAATGCTGCCATCAAACAGTTTCGCCCGCCCCTGAACAATGGGGGCCACCACGATGTGGCCGGTCTCCCGGTTGGCCTGTTCCCCGGAGAGAACCAGGACGGTCATGCCGTTGCCGGGGTCGCCGTGCTGGCGAAGTTTGTAGACGTTTCCTTTTCGGATCATGTGTGCCTCCTCATTGTTCTCCAGTTTTTGGCCCTGGAACAGTCGATGTAAAACCCTTCTGACATCTCATAGAGCCTGGACCCGATGGCCTCATCACCCCTGATTATCGCCTCTAGGGTATGTTCGCTGGAGAGGATAGTGGGAAGCTGGCTGGCATATCTTGCGTTAAGCAATTCAAAAGCGAGGTTCACGTCTGCCGGATTGACAGATCCCTTCCAAAAGTCGTCTAAGTAGAGGACAGGGGTTTTCTTTGCGGGGAGAACGACAGCTTCAAACCCGTCTCCATCGTTCCCGGCGCTTTTTGCTTTTCTGGCAAAGTCCCGCCAGGAGATGTACAGTCCGCGCTTTCCTCCCTCCACAATCGCTCGGAAAATGGTGGTGCAGAGACGTGTTTTCCCGGAGCCCGGAACACCGGAGATCATAAACCACGGTGTCCCTCCGGAAACGACTGCATTCACGTATTTCCGGGCCATATCAAGGGCACTGTGTTGCCAGTGCTCCGGGGTCTCCCATCCATCCCAAGTGCAGCCCTCCAACATCTCTGGAGGGAGTCCGCTCTTCTGCATTGCAGCCAGTGCCGTCCGGATTGTTTGGCAACGGCACGGCCTGGAAAAGACTTCCCCATTGTCCTTGACCGTCATGAAGTACCCACGATTCTTGCACTCCGGGCAATCATAGCCCTTTAGGCTACCCTCTGTGGCGTTGAACAACTCCGCACGTCTCCGCTCGGAGGCCACGAAGTCATACTCAGTCATCCCACCAGCCGTCTGAGGCGGCTGGGAGCTTCTCAATAATTGGACCAGAGTTTGGGAAAGCGCCTCCATGCGTTACACCTCCTCCCATGTTCAGGCTATCCAGATCATCCTCCCAGCGTTTTTGGTTGAGCCAGGTGGAAGGGTTCGGAATATACTGCCCACCGTCTTTTTGCCATTGAACGCTTCCTTTTTGCCTCTGGACGGCATCGATCAGCGTTTCAACCGGTACGGAGACCTTGGAAAATGCCTTTTGAGCCTGTCCCTTTCCAACTTTTTTGGGATACTCAGTCCAAAAGCGATCAAAAGCGCCGTCCCCGCGCGCACGCGCGTTAGGATTCGGATTCTGATTCGGATTTGTATTTGGATTGGATTCGGATTCAGGCGGTGACTCACCGTGACTCACCGTGGATTTCCGTGAACCACTGTCAGGCCCGGGAAATTTGGAGCGTTTCTGTTGGACCCTCTGATGGTCTGCCCAGGTCGGAAAACACAGGTACGATTCACCGTCTACCTCGTAGAGGTCGATCAAGCCCATGCACGCCAAATCCGTAAGGCAATCAGAGATATTCTTTTCGGTAACGCTTTTTCTCCGGGGAAACACAAAGCCTTTTAAAATGTCGGGCTCCGCGCTCCCCCGTCCGTAATCGTCTACATAGGTGAGCAGGTACGTCCACATCCGAAACTGGAAATCCGTCAAGGAGTTGATCGCTTTGTTTGTGCGTATTGTCTCCTTTATGATTCTGTTCGGCATTTAATCACCCGATCGGCCCTTCCTTGGTGACGAAGACCCTCAGCTCATCCGGGGAGTAATACACCCTGGCACCGATGCTGACAGCACGAATCTTGCCACTGTTCCGCAGCATATCCAGGGCGTCCACGCTGATGTTGAGAGCCTCTGCGGCCTCCTTGCGGGTAATAAGCAGTTTCTCCATGTCAGCCTCCTTAGAACGGTAAATCTTCGTCCGGCTCGTTGGAAATATCGGTAAATCCGCGGGTGTCGCCACCGTATGCCTTTGCGCCGTTCTGGAGGGTTTTCAGCGGGGGGACGGTAAAGTCTCCGCTGCGGATGGCGTCCACACTGCGGGTGGAGCGGACAGCCAGGCGAGTTTTTACAGAGCCATCGTTGGCAATGTATTCCTCCTCGCCCAAAACAACGCCGATGTACTTCCGGCGGAGATCGTCCAGCCGGTCTTCGTGGAACTGAAAGCCGGGGTTGGACTTCTCCAGCTGGGTTTTGAATGCTTTGAAGAAGCCCAGGGCGGATGCCTTATAGCTACGGGGGAACCGCATGGGCCAGTAGCCCTTGGCCTTGTGAACGCGGGAGTTTGCGCCCCGGTTGGGTTCCTCCACGAAGTCCCACATCACCATGATGTACTCTCTGTCCTCATGGTCCTCCACGTCCATGATGGCGGCCACATAACCGCCGGGGGCGACTGGGGTGAAGTCCCCCATTTCCTGGACGTTGTCCCAATTTACCTTTCTCATGGTTTAGCCCTCCTTGTCCTGTGCGAAATAGGAATGGAAGATGGCCTGGATTTCGTCCAAATCAACGAACACGGTGCGAGACCCGAATTTGTAGTGGTTGATCCTCCCGGATTTAATCAGGGAGCGAATGATGCTCGATGTGACGCTGGTATTCTGGTCTGCCTCTTTGAACTCCATTACGGCGGCGGCGATGGTTCTAATCTTCATTTTCCCTTGTCCTCCTTGTCATTTTCCTTGTCAGGTGAACAGAAAGTGAGGGGGCATCTGCTGCCGATATATTTGTCGGGGTACTCGCAGATCTCCCCGTTTAGGCCGCATTTTTTGTAACTGCGGCGGTAGTACTTGCACTGGTGGCAATTAACCTCTGCGTGGTCTCTAAAATCCACGGGGAAGGTAACCTCCACCAGGGCATGGGCACGAATGTATTCCTTCACGCCCCGAGAAAACTCAGGCATCTGGCGCACCTCCTGTCACGGGAGCCAGGCCCCAGTATTCCCGGATTCTTGTGTCGATGGCTTTCAGGTCGTTTTCGATTTCCAGGTCGAACATTCCCTCGGGGGATTTGCTGATATCCATGCCGGAGGACTGGGTGCGGAAGAAATGCCGGTCCCCCTCCACCATGCAGCGCAAGGCGATAGATACCATACCCTCCACGCACACCTTCTCGTCTAACAGCTTCCCGATGGTCCGGAGTTTCGTTTCCCCGTAGTCGCTGGTGGCTTCGTGCATCATCAGATACACGATCACGTCCTCGGGGAGTTCGTCCTGGATGAAGCGGAGAAGCCCCCAGAAAGCATCTGCAATGTCGTTGTAGAGGTCGAAGCTGCTGCTGCCGCTCTTGGGGGCTGAATGGCCCCGCATAAATGTGTTTGTAAGCAGATAGCCGGCATCGTCGATCACCGCAACCTTCGATGGCATCTTTTTTAGGCCATTTTTGATGGTGTTGTAGTTGTCAGACTTGATACAATACCGAAAACGCCCAGGAAATGGAAGCGGCTTGCCAATCACATTCACCAAGAAGATCTCGTCCTCGGCGAAGTTTTTCAGGCTGCGGCTCTTTCCGGCGCCGGAGCGGCCGTAGATCAGGACGCTGACCCCCATTACTGCGCACCTCCCCCGGAGAGGATCCAGTCCTCGAAGAGTTCCTGCCGTTCGGTCAAATAGCCAGACAGGACGCATGGGTTGGCTACGGTGAGGTAATCCAGAAAATCTTGCAAGGCCTCGTCCTTGATCCACTTCTGGACCATCTGTGCGGTAACGTCCATCTGCACTTTACGGGGAAAAGGGTTGTATTCCATTAAAATCCTCCTTCTTGTTTGCTCCTTCCTTACTTTTGGGGGCGGCCTCCTCTCCCATTTGGAGGGAGATTATTTTTTTTGCGCCATCGCAGGACCATTCCGCGACTAACATCACACGCCTGTGCAATAACAGGGTCACTATGTCCACTGTCATACAGCTTTTTCATAGTGTCCTCTGTGGCGCTGAGGGGCCAAACTTTCTTCCTGGGCCCATCCATCTCTCTCTTTACCGTGCATTCATCCCCAGGCTTACATGGCCTTTTTCGTTTTTCTATTGCCATGTACTCGCAGCAACCCTGAATGAAATATACGCACGGTACAGGCAACCGACAGTTGCGAGTCATTCTTTTTTGCGTTCTAGCATATACATCATTCACGGCGTTCACGCTTCCTTTCGCATCTGGGGCAAATGTATATTTTATCGCCCGGATCAATCGCGGACACATTCCATTGCAAACCACACTTGCGACAGATTCGGTACTTCATCGCACCACCCGCAGGGGGATTCCCGCTTTTTTGAGGGCCAGATTAACCCGAGTGATGCGATCCGCTTTACGGTGAGCCTCAGCCCTCTTTCTCATGACCGGAGCAATCGCTCGAATCATGGTGTCCTCAGCCAAAGCGGCCTTTCTCTCTAACAGTGCGTTCATTGTGTTTCCTCCTCTTTCTTTCCCTCCGCCCAAGCGATAAACCCGAGACGGGGGATCTTCATACGATTTCCAATAAAAACGAACCGGAATGGGATGGATTCCGGTATTTGCTTCGCCTGCACCCGGATTTTCTGCGGGTCGCACCCGAGCACCGGGGCGATGTCGGCAGGGGTGAGCACGTCCTTTGTGCTCGTGATGATTTCCTGGTAGGTCATGGCGTACCTCCGTTTACGATGACGGTCGCCACTATGACAGCGACCCAAACGAGGATGGCTGCAAGGAATGGGTTCGTGGGTATCGCCTCCTCCCTTTTTCTTGCCTCCCAGATGTTCGTCGTGTATGATGGGCGTGAAGGGAGGCTGCAAGATGATTTCCGAACATAGCTACAACGAGCTCAAGAAGTATACCGAGCCGTACTCTCCCAAGAAGGACGAATACGAATCCTTCGTCTATTTGAAGCGGGACGGATACGTAAAAATCCATCACTTTGCAACGGTTGATCTCGGTCGGCTCGGGAGATCTCAAGCCCCAGACAGCTACATCATCACGCAGGCGGGGAGAGACGCCCTATCAGAGTTTGAGAAAGTACGAGATCAACAAACCAAGGACGAACGTCAACAACGCTTTCAAAACAAGGTTTCGGTATTGTCTGTGCTCGTACCGCTTGCAACGTTCTTCCTCGGCCTTGTCGTAGAACATTACGCCGGGATCATTGCGTGGTTTTCTGAACATGGGTAATTACTCCTGTTTAGATTCAAAGAAATTCGGAGTTGGTTTTAATCGGTAACAAACCAATCGTCCGCAATCAGGTCCCCCGCTGTAGGCTGCCACCCACGACGGGGGCCTCTTGCTGCCAAACTAGTAAGCACACAGCAATCCGGCGTATTGGTAGGGAAAACTTTAAGGTCCGATCCGCGATATGTATTACACCACGCTTCTCTTGTGATATACGGCTTGTTTTCCGTCCTTGCTCTGATTGCCTCGGAAATGATCATAGTTATCACCCCCTTCCTCGTTTGGCTCTTGCAGGAATTGCTTAAATGCTTAACAGCAATTTAATGAGCAAGATGCAGATTACGCCAAAGACCACTCCCTCAAGGTAGTACCTCATCGGTTTCTCCCCCTTTTTTTGGTTGGTGCATACTAGCGGGAATGTCTCTGTCTTCGTAGACTTCTCGATCCCGTTGCCTCTCATCCTGTTCCTGTGGTAAAATGCAAGCGGAGAAGGAAGGAGGAAGACAGGATGATCGAAACAGAAGAAGAGTTCCTGCAAGCTATGCGAGATATGATTCGAAAAGTGCAAGACGGATATGATCTCCCATTTTCTGCGAGCACAGAGGAAGCGGAAGTTCTTGCCGAATGCATCCGCCGTGGGTACCTGTACGGAACGATAACCATATCGTCCAAATCAGGGAAGGATAGGGAATTCAGAACCTTAGACGGTAAGATCCATCCAGTTTTGTATAACCGCGTCGTATCCCCGGATGGCCTGGCTTTCTTGGTCTCAGAGGAAAAAGAGATAGGCGGAAAACCAGACAAAACTCATTGTCCCGAACGCGAGAAAGGATCTCGCAAAAAGTTCTATCAGAGCGGAAATTTCTGGGCCGCTGCGGCGATTTTCGTCACAATTGCTATCTGGGTAATTGACCGCTTTATTCTCGCGGTCTAAAGCCTTTTTCGTAACTATGAACAGGGAAAGCAGCGCACAACCATAAGCCGCTAAAAAAAAATACTTCATGTTGGTTTTCACCCCCTTCCGTGTTTTCTTGCGGATACATAAGTATGTCCCTCTATTTACCTTCGTTCCTGCCTGTGATACAATGGCGCGGAAAGGAGGTGATTTTGTGGATCGTGAAAAGCTGGCTCATAACATCGCGACCGCCTTTGCCGCATCAGAAAACGCCAAGATGTCGTTCGAAGAGTCTCAGTCTAAAATCGAACAGTTTTTGGAAGACTACTGCGCAGCCTATGGCTTTGTAATGAGCCGCAACGAATCTTTCATTCAAGAGTTAATCCAGCGTGGAGAGTAGTCTCCATCCCACGGGACCTTGCGATTTCAAAGACACACTCCAAATCGCCAACGGTCAATCCTTCGTCCTTGCACTGTTGCAGCAGTGCGAGGGCGATTTTTTTGCAGGCCTTTCGCTTTGTGTCTCTGGCCCGTAGATTCTCGAGTAGGGTTTCATCGTTCACCTTTTTCACCTCTCTTCCGTGTTTTCTTGTGGTAACGCGAGTACTGTCGAAGTTGTTGTGTGTGCGAGCCTTTCTTCCTTGTCTCCCCTTTTTGTAGGTGGTATACTGGCAAAAAAGGAGGGGAGACGCAATGTTGGTTGACAAACAAACCAGAGATGCTTTAGACAAGATACTGTCATCTAAACCGGACAGCCCCAGAAAGTCCTATTCTTACCAACACCTATGCGAGGTACTGGATCTCGATGAAGACGACATGTTTCCGGTTATCAAGAACCTTGTGGAAAAGGGACTTGCCGAATACGCCTATGTTGTTAGTGGGCGGGGACGTCGGGACGTTGGAATCGCACTGAAACAGGACGGCTTGAAATATAAAGAACTTTGCCGCCTGGAGAGAGTCCAGCGCTGGAAGGAGCGGTTCGTTGGGGCCGGAGTAACCGTACTCATTTGGTTCTTGCAGGAATTACTTAAATACTTAACAGCAGTTTAATGAGCAAGATGCAGATTACGCCAAAAACCACTCCCTCAAGGTAGTAGCGCATAGGTTTTACACCCCATTCTGTATTTTCTTGCGGGGACTTACACGAACGTAACTTTTAAAGTTGCTCCCTGGCAAAAAAAATTGCAACGGGGTCGTCGATTTTGAGCAGCCGGATCATTGCTTCGATTTCGTCGCTCCCAAAAACTCCGCGGTTCATCTTTTCGTAGAACGTTTTCGGAGTAATTCCAAGTACTTCTGCCACTTTTGCTTGGGAGAGATTGTTCTTCGCGATAATCCCGCGGAGCTCATCCGTCTTTATCATCGGTATCACCTCCGTAACTTTTTAAGTTACTTACAGTATACCACGTTTCCGTAACTTGTCAAGTCATTTTTCGGTTGACTTGAGGAAAATTTGTGATATAATGGGGATGCTACAGAAAGCGAGGTTATTCCAATGGAGAAGGGTGAAAGGATCAGATCAAGGCGAGAAGCATTGGGGATGACACAAACCGAGCTTGCGGATGCATTATCCACGACAAAACAAAACATCTACAAATATGAAAACGGGATAATCTCAAATATTCCTTCCGACAAGGTTGAAGCAATGGCTGAAATCCTAAAGACAACACCAGCTTATCTTATGGGGTGGGAGGAAGAAACGGTACTACCACCCAATATAGAACCACTTGGATCCATGCAAAAAATCCCCCTTGTTGGTCAGATTGCCTGCGGGACCCCCATCCTGGCGGAGCAAAATATAGAGGATGACGTTGACCTGCCCGGACACATTCGGGCGGACTTCGCCCTGACCTGCAAAGGGGAAAGCATGATCGGAGCCGGGATTAGGACCGGAGACATCGTATATATCCGAAAGCAGGAAGAAGTAGAAAATGGCCAAATCGCCGCCGTCATGGTAGGAGGTGACGAGGCAACACTAAAACGAGTCTATACCAAACCAGGGGTTGTCCAGCTGGTGGCGGAAAATCCAAATATAGCCCCAGCGGTTTTTATAGGCAAAGAGGCTGAACAAATTCATATCATTGGACTGGCCGTAGCGTATACACATGTACTAGATTGATTGGAGGAACAACAATGAAGAAAGAGAGAGCGATTCCCATGATCCTTAGTGTTGCACTTGCGTTGTGTTTGGTCGGGTGTGGCAATGACGCGCCGCCGGAAGAAGAAGCAGAGCCGGAAGCCACACAGCAGTCCAACGCAGAATCTGAACGAATAAAAACAAATGACTTTAATAATGGTGCGTCAGAATACTATATAAAAAATTTGTGGTTTTCTGTCCCCTCATCCTGGAGAATGGACAACGAGAAGAACCCTGGGACAACATACTTCTACCCACCGTCTGGGAATGGACTGGAGCTTCTTATGGTGGTGTTTTCAGAGTCAAAAGAATCTATATTGAAACAAGAAAGTGTGGATGGACTTATTTCCGGTTTGGAAGAAGGATACGAAAACTATAAATACACTTCAAGTGCATTTGATAAAAATCTGATTGGCGAAAACTATGCGATAATAAAATATTCTTCCACTGTAAAAGGAAATGACTATAACTTCTCAATGGTATGCTTTGACTGTGATGGAGGATTTGTATATTTCTTGCTCGGTGAATTATCTAATTCTTCCCATGATTATTCTTCAGATTTCAAAAATATAGTTGATTCTGTCGCAATATCGTCTGCTCCGGAACAAACAGAATCGGAATCGGAAGGTGAGGCGCCAACCGCCACAATTGGAGAACTCAACGCCTTAGAGAAAGCGTTAAGCTATCTCAATTACACATCTTTCTCCCGTTCCGGTCTGATTGACCAACTCGAATACGAAGGGTTTTCTACCGAAGAAGCTACTTACGGCGTAGATAACTGCGGCGCAGACTGGAACGAGCAAGCTGCCAAGAAAGCGCAAAGTTACCTTGATTATTCGTCCTTCTCCAGACAGGGGCTAATTGACCAACTTGTGTTTGAGGGATTCACGCAGGAACAGGCAGAATACGGCGTGTCTTCCGTCGGGTACTAACTTCATTCCCCCGCCGCCGAGGGCGGCCAAAAATAAAAAACGGAGGAAAACAAAATGAAAAAGAGAGCGTTGACCATGTTGCTAGGAGGAGCGCTTGCTCTGTCCTTGTGTGCTTGTGGAGAAAGCGATACCACAAGCCAAGAACCCTCTTCCCCTCCTGACCTTACCGGAGTATGGACACAGGTGGGGGCCAACGAGGGCGACAGCTACCAACAGGCAATCATCTCAGGAAACACCATCACCATCAACTGGGTCGATCCGGAAAGCACGGCTCTTTACTGGGCTGGCACCTTTGCCGCACCGACCACAACCGACGAGCCATACACCTGGACCTCTGAGAATGATACGTCAAAAACCGGCATGGCCCTTCTGGCAGCAACGAGCGAAACGAAAGATTTCACTTATGAGGGCGGGAAGATCACCTACGAAGTTTCTGCGCTCGGGAGCACAACTACTGTGTCCCTGGAGAAGACCGGGGATGCCCCGGCTGTGATCGAGGAACCAGAGTCAAATTATGAAGTGACAATTGACAGTGCATCTATCGAGGCTAATCCCTATACGGGAGACCGGGCCCTTATCGTAAACTGCACATTCACGAACAACAGTGAGGAAAATGCGGCGCCAGATGTTGCCCTTCATATCCAGGCATTCCAAGACGGGATTGAATTGGATCCAGATTTCTTTGATTCTTCGTCCTATGATTCAATGTCCGCATCAAGGGAGGTGCAGCCGGGTAATACCTACGAATTCCAGAAAGCATTTGCACTGACAAACGAGACGTCCTCAATTGATGTCTCTGTGAGCGAGTTGTTTGCTCTTGACGGTGGAACACTCGCGGAAAAGACCTTCGATCCGGCCACTCTCGCATAAAAGCGCATAAAACAACCGCCCCCGGTGCTACCAACACCGAGGACGGCTATAGGGGCAGTAAACTTTGGACAGGGTACTGCCCTCTTATTTTAACCAAAGATAGGAGGAATTGCAAGTGAAATGCAAAAAATGCCATACTGGATTGCCGGAAAAGGCGAAATACTGCCCTCAGTGCGGAGCAAAGATCACCTCCGGCCAGGCCACAAAATCCCGCGGAAACGGCACCGGCACAGTCTACCGCCGAGGAAAAACGTGGACAGCCGCCAAGACGCTCGGCTACTACGTTTCGGAGGACAAGCTGCACCGGGAAGTGCGGACCAAGGGCGGCTTCAAAACCAAGCGGGAGGCATTGGAATACCTCGCCATCCTCGGGCGAGAGCCAGCAACGAAGGCCCGCACGTTCCGCCAGGTGTACGACCTGTGGTTTCCGACCCACCAAGCAAGTGCGTCCACGATGGGCTGCTACCAGGCGGCAATGAAATGGTTTAAGCCGGTTTGGGGGTATAAACCGGATTACATCACCATAGAGGATTTGCAGGATTGCATGGACGATTGCACCAAAGGAAAGCGCACCCAGCAAAACATGAAAGCCGTCTGCGGGCTGATCTACAAATATGCCATCCCACGGGGCCTTGCACGGCTCAACCTGGGCGAGTACTTGCGTGTAGGGGGTACGGATACTGGGCCAAGAGAAGGCCTTCCAGAAGGCGCTGTAGAGGCCTTAGAGAAGGCGAAGGATACCGTGCCGGGGGCGGACTACGTTTTGTGCCAATGCTACTTGGGGTACCGCCCCTCCGAACTGCTCACCCTAGACGCCTCTCAGTATGACCGCAAGGAAAAGGTGTTCCGGTGGGGGATGAAAACCTCCGCCGGGAAAAACAGGGTTGTAACCATCTCCCCGAAAATCCAGCCAATTATTAACCGCCTCACCGACAACAAAATTGGAGGGCCGATCTTCTGCCGCCAGGATGGAGGCGAGATGCCGATCGCAGAATATCGCGAGTTGTTCTACTCCGTCCTGGATGCAATCGGCGTGGAAAATCCTGTGAACGAGTTTGGGTACCACCGCTATACCCCGCACTCTTGCCGCCATACATTTGCTACCCTGCTAAAACGAGTGAAGGGCGCAGACAAGGACAAACTGGAACTGATCGGGCACACATCGGAGGGGATGCTGCGGCACTACCAGGACGTGGATTTGGAGGATCTCCGGAAAATAACCGACGCGCTTTGAATTTGGCCTACTGCATACAAATTGCACACAATAGAGCCGCAAACCGTTGAGGCTCAATGGGTTTGGCATGTATGGGGTTCAAGAGGCCTTGAGTTCGAATCTCAACACTCGGACCAAAAGTTCCGAAAACTAACCTAAACAGGTGGTTTTCGGAACTTTTTTGTTGCTCACTTTTTCAAATTGATTTTCGAAAAATTTGGCTATTGCATACCTATTGCATACACGGAAAAGAGGCCCGTTGGGGGCCTCTTTTTTTACATCCCGTGCTTCACCCGATCCATGACCTCAGACCGTTTGGCATCGTTGAAGCGGCCCAGGTCTCCCACCAGGTAGCCGGTGATCCGGCGGATACGTTGGAACGGCACCCGCTCAAACACCGGAGTGATTCCGTATTCGTCGGGGTTGCCGGTGCGGCGGATGGAAATCTCGACCACACGCCGCCCCTCCTCCTGCTCCATCATGGCGATGGCCGCATGGACGATTTCCTCCGGCAGGTTCTCGGGGTTGTGTATGATCATTTCAGCAACCCCAGTCTACCGAGGATAGCCATAACCTCGTTACGCTTCGTGTGGCGGACGGGAGAGGAACCATCGGAGACGCCGGCCTCTTGGGCCTTCTCCCACCACCCCTCCTGCCGGGACCATTCATCATCCGGCAGGGTCGCAGCATGGATCTCGGCCTTCTTTACCAGTTCGTAGGCCTGTTCGTTGGTCATCTCGGACAGCAGTTTGTTGATATTCATATCGTCATCTTCTCCTTTCAGGCGAGCGTTCACGCGCTCCGCGATTTCACCGTATTTCCCGAATAAGTAGTTGCCAGGGCACGACTTGCCTTTGTCCGTGGTATACCGGTGGGGCACCATGTTGCACACCGCCCAATTGCCAGTAAAGGCAGGGCAATACTGCTTGCCTTCCTTCCAGATCAGTTCCTTAATTCCGTTGCGCTGGCAGATGTCCACGCACAAGTCGATCAGGCTCTCAAAGGCGGCTTCCGTACATTCATAAGGCTCCTGGTAGCTCTGGATACTGGATACCTCGATGGTCACAACCTCATGGTCCACCTTGTGGGAACAGCACCAGGCCCGGTTTTCCTCAAGCACGTACTGTCCGATGCGGCCATCCGGCCCGATGCCGTAGTGAGAGGACGCCTCTGAGGTCTGGAACACTTGACCACAGCCCTCTACACTTCCAGGGCCAGCCATCGTATGGATGGAGATGCCCTTGATCTTACCCTGTCTGGGCTTCGTGCGGTGAGGGGACAATTTCGTGTATACAACTAGCTTACTATTACTCACCAGTACTCACCTCCTGTTTCACTTCCGGCAGCCCTGCCACCGAGGTCAGCAGGGACAACACCCCGGCCAGAACGGCGGCGGACACTGCCACGGTCCAGTTGACATCGGACAGCACAGCGGCTGCACCGATGGTGGCAACGGCAGTCTGAGCCATAGTCTTGATGGCTCTTATCCCAGCAGCCTTCCACCAGAGTTTCCATTTCTCGCTCATTTCTTCACTTCCTCTCCGTGCATTGGGAGCCGGTCTATCTCCTCCATAACGGTTTTGAGATGCCCGTTCCCTCCCAAATTTTTATATGCCCGATACATCTCGACCAGGTTCTCTTTTTCGTCCAGAGTGATGTGCCCTCGGATGATGTAGCACTCGCCGAGATACCGGACCCGATCGATCATGAGCACTTTTTGTGCCTCCAGAAGAGCATCCAATTTTGTGCTTGTCCCCTTCTTCACAGCCCATCTGTGGTTGAGGATTGCTACGATGATGGCGGATAGGCCGGAGGACCCGAGGGCGATTCCGATTAGTGTGAATAGTGGTTCCATTCTGGCTCCTTAAAAGATGGTTACTATGACATCTTCTGCAGGCATAACAAAATAAAATTCCATGCCAAGTCCAGGTACACTCCTGGTTCCAATCGGAACATCTTGCATATCCTGTGCCGTCATAACAGTCCAAGACCCCGGCTTCTCGATGCTGGCACTCGTTAAAATTTCTCCGGCAAACGCATCGTTTGGAAATAATTGATACGCCCCGTTTTGCGTAATATTAAATTTCTTCTCTCCCCCACCAGACACAACTCCATTCTGAATCATAACGAACCTCCTATCAGCTTAGCGGTTGAATCACGACATACACGGTCAAATTGCTTGTAGGTACAGTCTGGCAGGTAAATGTCAGGCTGTTTGCAGCCTGCCCAGTACACATAATCCCGGCCTCATAATACGCAGACTGGGAGGCAATGGCAGGGGTCGGGGTAATGAGTTGTGCGGTCTCATATGCAACCACGCCAGGAACCGTGACGGTCTGGGTGTTAGAGGACCAGCCGGAGGTAGTGAGGGTGACGGGGACGGAGGTGGCTTTTATTTCATCGAGATCACCTTGCACAACCACTTTGTTACTTGTAGTTGCCCCACCATCTATTTGGACATAAAGGTCGTTAGCCATAACAGTGACATTTTGCTTGTCATTTGCAACAATACCAACATCACCATTTTGCGTTGTAGCTTTCAACATTGTTCCAAATCCGTAAGAGCCAATGTTGAAATTTAAGGTGTTTGTCAACGTCCCACCCGTCAACTGCAAATACCTTGCATCCGCCTGCTCTTGGGTGAGACCGCTTTCAGGCTTATCCACCCACGCAGCTCCAGATGATGTCTTCTCCAGGATTTGCCCCTCAGCACCACCTTCAGGTAATCCACTGGGGGCGTCAGACCATTCTTCACCCGTGGAGGTTTTGGTGAGGACTTGGCCGGTGGTTCCGCCTTTTGGCGCTCGGAGCTTGTTCTCATAAAGTTCGTTAATTGCATCCTCGACATTATCGCCAAGATCAGAGGAATACAACGAATCGAAAACAACCGCACGCGAATCGATTTCGCCTATATCCAACGTCGCATTACCCAAATCGTCGATCCTAATGACACGAATTAGACCGCCTGAATCTATCGTACTAAAACTAGCCATCGGAGCGTCGATGGCGTATAGCGACAATACGGTATCGCCATTGACAACAAAAACTGCTCGTCCGGCTTCGTATGCAGCTGCGATCTCGCTGCTAGTTGCGCTTGCGTTATCTACCTCGTCAATGGTGACGATCATAACTTTGCTATCTCCCCACACAGCACCGTCAGCAGACTTATAGAGCATCTGGCCCTCAACGCCACCATCAGGGAGACCACTAGGCGCGCTTTCCCACGCGCTTCCATTTGCTGTCTTGGTCAGTACTTGCCCCGCCGTTCCGCCGTCCGGGGAATCCAGCTTTCCAGCCAGCTGACCAACTGTGGCACCGTCTGTGGGATCTGTACCATCTGCCATGCCTGTTACCGCATGTCCGCCCATCTGGAGGTCACCAGTCATAGGCACCGACCCATCCGCCATGAAATCGCCAGCCCCGGCACCGTTAGAGCCGTTGTACACCTGGAACGTTCCGCCGGTCTGTCCGTTGGTGAGGTAGACGGTATAGGTGTCAGTTGTACCAGGCGCACCGGTTCCGGAGGTGCGTTCTATGCGGTCTACACTTGCACCAGTCGGGCCAACCTCACCCTGGATGCCCTGGGGACCGATGACAGACCCAGCGTTGATGGGATCCCCGGCAGAGAGGGTGATAACCAGGTCGCCGTCCTCGTTTACGGTTGCGTTGGTAACGCTCACGCCCTGGGGTCCGGTTGCGCCAGTTTCACCGGTGTCGCCTTTGTCGCCCTGGATACCCTGGGGAACCCCAATCACAAAAAGTAAGTTCCCCTCGGGAGAGGTGGTTTTGGTCACGGTAACGGAGGATCCCGCTGGGAGCGTCTCCCCTTCCATGTCCATATTTTCGATGTAGGTCTTCGCCTGCTCTGCCTCTGCGGCCGCGCTCTCGGCATCGGAGGCGGAATTCGCAGCGGAGGACGCGGATGTCTCCGCCTCATTGCGGGCGGTCTCTGCATCTGTCTTTGCGTCGCCTGCCTGGGTCGCAGCTGTTTGTGCAGCAGTAGCACTCCCAGCGGCCTGGGTGGCTGCTGTTTGAGCCTGTCCGCTGGCAGTTTCGGCCGCTGTTTTCGCGGTTTCTGCGGCGGACTGGGCGGAAATGGCAGCGTCCCTTGCACTGGATGCCTGCCCCGCTGCTGTCTGCGCCTGCTCCACAGAGTCGCTGATGGTGCCGGCAGCGGCAACGGATTGGTCCCTCGCCGTTTCCGCTGCGTCCTGGGCACTTTCCGCCGCAGTTTGTGCCACTGCTGCGCCCTGTCTGGCTGCCTCCGCCTGGGTGGCGGATTGGCTGGCCTGGGTGGCCGCCATCTGGGCTGCTGTTACCTGAGACGCAACTGCATTTTGGGCGTACCCCTTGATAAGCTCCCCTTTGATGCTGGATGTGGTTGCATTTTGGGAGACAACGAGCAGATCATCGTCCCCCATGGCGGAGGCTACCGGCAGGTCGGTAATCGCCTTCGGTACATTAGCCATCCTGTTTCACCTCCGCTGCGTCCTTTCCGGCCTCAGCATAGGCCATCCGGAGCAACTCCCTAGCTCGCGCCATGATCTCCACCTGTTCCCCGGATACGGGGATAGCGGAGATATATTTAAACGCCTGGTCTAAATATTCCTGCATCTTCGTCATGTCAAGAAATCACTCCTTTGTTTTAGGGCTTCCTTTATTTTTTGTACCTGGTAGATCAGCAATGGGATGAATTCCCCGTAGCGGATCGCGTAGCGATAGCTACCCTCTTTGGTTTCTTCATCAATTCCCCAGGATTTTATGAACGCCGCGAAGTCCTTCGTTGGGATGTTCAGCTCCGACAGAGTTTCCTCGAGGTCCTGCGCGATAATCCCCATGTGGGTACGGTCGCTTTGCCCGTCGATGAATTTGAACGATACCGGGCGCAGCGCGTCGAACACAGGCAGGAACCGATCCAGCCCGTATTCCACATCCTTTTTGAAATTGGCGTCAGATGTGTTTATGGTGGCGTTTTGGGAGTACACATCCCCCCACCGGATTGTGCTGCGACCGAGGGTTACAGACCCATCGGAACTGGGCGTCGGGGAGTTGCTGAACGAAAACCGGCCAGTGGACGTTGTTCCAAACGAGCAGTTTGTGGTATCCACCCACCAGTTACCGGCAGATGTCATGCGCATACCGCCACGGTTTGTAACGAATTCCAGACCGACGCCGGTGGTCGTGGATGTAATTTCGATGGAGCCAACCGTGCTCCCTCCCGACGCCAACAGTTCCACCGTTCCGCCTCTAAGTATGGATGCCTCCACGGTGCCGGTTTGGATTTTTGAGCCGTCAATGTATGTGGTGCCCCGATAGCTCCACGCCTCGACCTTATCTTCTGCGTTGTTGGCAGTGTTGTTGGCCGCGTTTGCCAGGCTGTACGCGCTGTTTGCCGTGCTCTGCGCGTCGTTGATATCCCCCTGGACGGAGCTGGACAGGTCGGAAAATGTAATGGCCCCCGTGAGATTCAAGCGGTCCGCGTCAATCTGGCCAGTTTTGATACAGGCCCCATTGATGGTAGTTGTACCGGAGGACAAGCCGGTAAACGTAACGAGGCCATCCATCTTGATGGTTTCGCTGGAAATGGTTACGCCCCCGGCTTTGAGGGATATCGTGGAGGACGTGGATCCGTTGGAAACATCCAACGTTATAGAGTCTACCTTGACGGAGATGCTGGATATCTGTCCCTCCAAATCCTCTGCGATACCCTCTACTTGTAGGAGGATTTCGCTGGCGGACTTGGATATCATGGATCTTGTCCTCGCAAGTTCCCGGTCGTACTGCCGGCGCTCTAGGGATTCATAGGGATACTCATCATCCACCTCGTCCAGGTCGGGCGCAGATATTTCGGAATTATATAGGCGGGAAAATGACATGTTGTCATTGGCGATAACGGAATAGATCCCGCCAACAATAACGCCGTCCCCGATTTCCGCCGCCGGGTCTATCAGAGCTTCCCCTGCGGTGTAGGGCTGGTACTCCACGTTCTGTACAGCGGCGAGGATGGAGTTCGCCATAGCCTGAGATGCCCAGGCACAGGTGACCTCCAGCGTTCGCCCCGTGTCATTTCCTGCGGTGTAATAGGTCTCGCTGTCTACGCTGAGATTCACGCGAGAGATGTTGGACGGGATGTCCCCAATATCTAGGCTGCCCGCCCGAGACCCCAGAAAAATAGAGTCAGACAAGGATTAACACCTCCCCCGCAAACTGGATGGGCTGTCCGTACTCCGTCACCAAGTAACCCGCTTGCTCTGGGATGTCCCCGAAGCGGATCAATCGCAGCTTCCCTTCGTCGGTGATGATCCAGTTTCCAGCGTCGGAAACGGCGATGAAGGACAGCGCCTCCCGCATGGTGAGGTCCCCTTCTTCGTCCACGGGGTACTCAACGGGGAAATCGTCGGAGAGCACCGTGCGTGGATCCACCGAAACACCCATGCGTTGGGCAATGTCCGCCACGGCAGTTTCCTGGGGCATGGGCCAGTTATCATACACATAATCCTCGTTGAGCCAGACGTTTTCCGCCTTGAGCATAGCGTCGTAGCCAGTTACCGTAAGGATGCCGGACACCTTATCCAGTTCCCGCGTGGAGAAAAAGAACACGCCCTTTTGGATCCATTCGCTGGCCTGCTCGCCGACGCACACCCGGACGAACACCTGAATTTGCGCCTGCCTTGGGATGGTCCCGATTGGAACGATCTCCATGTCGATCTGCCTTGCATTTACGTTCCCGATTCCAGGAGTGTCGAACAGCCCACCAGAGATGGACAATGAGACAATGTTTTGCTGGGTATACTCCTGCCCCGCGATGTCCAATTTCAGCTCTGTCCAGTGACCTGGATCGGAAAAAATCTGGTTGTAAAGGTCGCTGGTCGTGTGCATGGTATCACCTCTCTACCAGAGTCATGGAACCGCCCTCCACCCAGGTGATCCCGGATTCTACCTTCTCCTGGGTCATCTCCGGGCCTTCTACCCAGAACACTTTGGTTTTTTCTGTGCCGTCCAGGTCCAGGTAGGTCACCGTGGATGGCTGTGTAATGAGGTCGGCGATAGCATAGGCGTTTTCCGCTCGCATCCGGGCGAACTCCACGTCGAGCTGGACCTTTCGGATGTTACTACGGTGCTCGATGCCATCCATGGTGACCACGCTGCTCTCCTGCCGGTAGATGGGAGATTGCGCGATTCCGCTCTCCGCTAGATAGCCGGAGATGTCGGTGCCGTTAAGCACAAGTTTCGCTTTCATGCACGCACCTCCATCAGATCAGGGACGACTTCGCGGTCCGGCGGGCGTTTCCGTTCAGTGCCGCTCGGAGGTCGTTGAATGTTGCTCGGTAGAGTTCCTTGCCGTTGATGACCAGCGGGATCTCCACTTGGTAAACCTCGCGGGCTGTGGCCCCTCTTGGCACCGCTGCTGTCGCTGCTTGGAGCAGGGCGGATGGGGTGTTGGGGGAGGGGCGAGTGACGAGGGATGCACCGTACTCAAACTTAGATTGAATGTTCCGAATGGTGGCGGCGTCTGCGACAGAGTTGGCCATACCTCTGACTGACTTCACAGCGTCCTCCGCCGTGGAATCAACGCCCGCCACAATGCCCTCTGTGATGGGTTTGCCGACCTTATCGCGAAACACCTTAGACGGAGAGTTTATCCTAAGCTCGCTTCTTGCTGCCGAAAGCGCGTTGCGTGCCATTTGGCGAAGTTTTGAGTTCAACGCATTCACATTGATTGCTCCAGCGATTGCGTCGTTAATGGCGTAACCTATAACAGTGAAATCTCGAACCATTTGATATCCGATGCTTCTGGCGGTGTTTATCATTTCGATCAATGCGTTATTCACGACATCGACAGTGGAATCTACGCCGCTCGCAACTTCGTTAGTTCCCTCAGCCCCTACGCCAGGGAAGTCGGCTGACCCGACCGCAGAGTAAGCAGCGCTTTTTCCACCGAAGATAAGGTTTACCCAAGATTTCTCTACCGTTGGTTGAGAGGCATCGAGTCCACTTGCGTAACCATATCCGGAATCCTGTCCAGGGTCAGGGAAACCGGCACTGGAAACCGCAGAATCCATTGTTGCTTTCCCCCCGTTAACGATTCCGGCAGCCTTTTCGTTGACGTATGGAGCAGTACTGCCGAGACCATCTCCGAAGCCGGTTCCGCCAATTACACCAGATTGAGTGGTTTCCCCATCACTAATTTCCATCTGCATGGCGGCTTCTGCGCCGTCCGCTACAGCTGCGGCAGACATGTTGACTTGACCGGAACTTGAAATCAGGCCATTCGCAAGCATAAAATCCCACGCATCACCGATCTGAGTAACATCGACGCCAGGCATTAGCTCTTGCATCAACTGAAGGTATAGTTGCTGGGTTGCGCCAGTCAGTTGATATGCTCCTTCGTTCATGCCCACTCCCATTTCTGCCGGAATTTGAATTCCGGATTCCCGGGCGATGTTCACTTGTTCGTCCAGCAGGCCCCTTTGTTGGTCAATTGCGTTGAGTATCCCCTGCCGCTGGGTTTCAGACATGGAGTCCCAACTTTCGGCGGCTAACATGACCATATACTGATAATCAGACTGAATCTTAGCGATATTATCAAGTATAGCTTGGCTGTTATCCCCGGTGGACTGTACCAAAGTATCAGACGTTATTGCGAGCGCATGATTTAATTTATCAGTTTCCCCAATGGTTGCGGACGCTGCTTCGTTGTACGCCTCCATGACATTATTTTGGTCTTTCCATGTACTCTCCGCAGTTCGAAGCGTTTCGGATGTCTGATTTAAAGCGTCCTTTGCCTCCATCAGTTCATGGTTGACCCTGGAATAATCTGTCGCACTTGTGGTTTGATTCAAAACCTCTTGGAGCTTGTTCACTCTCTCCTGTGCAACGTGGTGATCACGCATAGCCTGAGTATAGTCCGTAAGCGCTTGCCGCTGATTTAACAAGGCCTCTTCATATGCAGGTTGCAGGGCGTTTAGGGTTGCCTCTTTTTGCCTTTGCCAGATCAATTCTTCAATGGCATCCGAGACTTTGTAGACTGCGTCCGCCTCTTCCCCGGATGCCTCTACCGCCCCAGGGACCTTGCTATTGATGTAATCAGCGAGGTATGCGGCTCGCTCTTCGTACCCTTCCTTGACTTTCCCGTTAGCATCTGTTATTTTTTCGAGCTCAGTAACATACTGCTCAACAAGGCCCATTTCTGTCTGCATCGTCTCAATGGATGCTCCGGCAGATTCTAACAGATTGTCGTATGCGTCCGCATGAGCGTTCACCTGATCTGTCGTTTCCTGGATTCTGGTTGCAAACTGTTCGGAATAGTCTACATATTCTCCCTCACTGTTACAGAGTGTAACAATCGCCGCCGCAACACCGGCTGCCGCCGCACCCAGCAGAACAAACGGATTTGCAAGCGTCGCGAGAAGGCCCAGACTGGAAACCAGTTGTCCAATTTTGGACACAACCGAGGCAGCAGCAAGAACGCCGATTGCGGTAGCAACACCCGTAATGGCAGGGATAGCGATATCACTGCTCTCTGCAATATCCAGGAAACCGTTTATCAGGTTGGCCGCAAATTCTTTCACCTTTGCCACCATAGGCGACAGGGCGTCTCCCGCTCGCGCCAAGGCGTCGTTTAGATCGCTAGACGCTTTGTTGGTCTCTACGATTGCAGAATTGGTGTTCCTCCATTCCTCCGCTGCCGAAACAAGACCTTGACGTGACAACTCCTTTAAGACCAGATTGGCTCTCTCTGTTTCGCTATTTGCGCTCTCTAGTGCAGCGTTAAACTCATCCTCGCTGGTACCCGCCCAATTGAGCACGTCGGCAAATGTCCCAGTGACCTTGGACGTCCGGATTGTCTCATTTACGGCCTCAGCTAATGAATCAATGGGTATAGAGTCGCCATAGGTCGCCCAAGCACCAATAGTCCCGTCTATCATTTTTGTCAAGTCCTCTTGTGAAAGACCTAACGCCTGTAGGTTAGACAGGGCCGTTGCGCTGGACTGCTCATCGCCAAGAACAGAGTAAAACTGCTGGTAGCTCTGCGCTGTCTGTTCGGCAGTGTAGCCAGCTTTCTGGCTAGACACTTCCAGAGATGCCATAATCCGGCGATACTCAGAGGTAGACTCTACAAGGTCTGCAATGCCGCTAACGACGGACTGAATTCCGTCGGAAAGCATGTCCGCAGAGAACACATCTCCGAAAGCGCTGCTGGCCTCTTTGGCTTCATTCCCAGCATCGTCCAGAGACCGGTCCAGCTTGTCCGCTGCGTCGGCGGCGTCCTGCATAGCACTCCGGCTCTGTTTGAGTTCCGTGGAGAGTCGTTCGATCTGCGAAGCAAATTGTTTTGCTTCGGACGATCCATCGCCAAACTCTAATACAGCATTGCTATATACCTGTTTTAAACCCTTGAGGTCGCTCTCCTGCTGGGAGATCTTTTGACTCAGCCGATCAAAGGCACTTACGGCCTGGGTAGTCTCCGTAGAAACGCCGCCCATTTCAGCCTGGAGCCGGTTGATTTCTGCGGTTGTATCGTTGATCTGGGTACCCAAATCATTGACAACCTTGTTTTGACGGTTATAGGCATTGTTGGCCTTTGTTACCGCCATGACCATCTCATCCTGGCTGGAATACTGTGCATTTGCGGCATCTTCCGCTGCCTGAGCCAGCTCTTTTAATTTCGCAGACTGCCGGTCATACTGGCCATTCAATACAGACAGCTTTTGTTTCTGTGCCTCCAGAGACCGGCCCAAAATATCAGACTGCTTTGCAGCCTGACTTTCAGCGCTGTCCAGCCCAGACATAGAGGTGACGGAGGACTTCATTTCGCTTCTCAGATTCTTGATCTGGGAATTTATCGCTTTGAGTGCAGACGAAAATTCTTTTTCTCCATCAACGCCTACTCGAATAGATGCATCCGTTGCCATGCAGTCACCTCCTATTTGAAACTTAACAGGCGCATAAACTCGTTTTCGTTGTCCTCAATCGTCAACTTTCGTTTTGCGCCCTCGTTCTTTATCTGCTGAATAGCGATGAAATCAAGCAATTCCCCGAAAGGAAGGACAAGCGTCTCACGTCTAGAAAGACCGATTTTCATTCCATACCACAAAAGCCAGGCAGAGGTCAGCTTTCCTCCTGCCTGGCCTCTACGTTTTTTTCGGGCTCGACCTCCACGGTGGTCTTGCTCCCCTCTGAAACAACAGAGGAAAGATCAGCGAAAATTTGCTTGAAGTCGTCAATCCCGATGCAGGAAAGCACTTCCTTTTCAGTAACGCGAGGAGGAACCTCCATGCCGTTATATTCAGCGTAGTCGCTCCCAGCGTTCATAACTTGAGTTAAGAACCACATAGCATCAGCGGTCTTTCCGCTTAATACCTGCTGGAGTCCCTTGTCTGCATCGCCGTACTTCTCCTCCAGGGCCACAACGACCCCGGAGGAAAAGCAAGCAAGATGCGTGTTCCCTCTAAAATTCACGTTAATTGTGCGCATCACGCACCCTCCTTCGACGTCACCGTCGTCTTGCCGGCCTTTACTGCCTTATTCGCGGCGTCTGCCTCCACCACGCCAATCTCCTGGCCAGTGGTTGCCTGGATGGCAGACATCCCGTTCCAGGGCGTCCAGCTAGACACATCCTCGCCGTATTCTGCCGGGAGGGTAACGTCCGTGTTCACCTGGTACATATAGTGGTTCCCGTATGTAATGGAGGGCGACACGGTAATTTCGGTTTCCCCTGTCTCAGACCCTGCGGCGCTGGAAACCGTCAGTGTGCCCAGGGTCGGATTAGGGTTTGTGATGTTCAGCGCATCCTTAATGGCTGCCTCCGCGTCGGCCTCGGTGTCCATGGGGGTGGACTGCATCTGCCAGCCGTGTTTGACGCTGTCGTCGCGCATAACGGCTGCAGTCAGCTCCTTGGCCTGCCACTCGATGGTCTCGCCCTGAGTGACGGCAGAGATGCCGGGATTGGCGAACTGGATCTTGTTGAATACCACCGCAATCCACTTGGTCCGGCCGTTCTGTTTGGCCTTGATGATGCCGCCGAACCCAACATAGGGGATTGCCTGGTCATCGTCGTAGACAATCCACTGGGGGCTGGCGGTGGTCACACCGTCCACATCCATGGCCTGCTGCTTGAGGCCAAGAATGGCCAGCATGGGAGTGGGAAGCAGATCATCCGTGGACAGGGTGATAGTGCCGCCGGAAAACTGGTTGTCCGTTTCTGCAACAGCGTTGTCGGCATAAAAATTGTTGCTGTCCCCCTCTTCCAGTTCGAGGGTCAACTCGGTGGCCTTGCCGATCAGGCCGCCGTTGGAATAGGTAACGGTGTTGCCATCGTTGCTGTAGATGGCGTAATAGGGTTTGGATAAACCGATGGTTGCCATATGCGATCATCCTTTCACAATTTTTTCAAACTCTTGTTCTACGTATTCCGCCATTCTTTTTCTTGCCTGGGGACGACTAGCTCGAAGCGCACGTTCAAAAAATGGTTGCTTGCTAGAAAAAGATGTGCCGCTATTAAATGCATTTGCGACTTTCCTGTTCGCCTGTCCTCTTTTGTTGTATCCGGCAAACCCAACGCCGCCCTCAGTCCTGCCACCAACATTTGTGATTTCAAATGTTGTCAACCCATTTCGCAATCCGTCTTTTTGGAGTTCTCGACGCTTGGTCTCCCACGGGTCTTTTCCGTTTGTGCGAATGGTATTTATGTTTTTTCGTACAGCATCCGCAATGATTCCAGCCCCCTCATACACTGCCTCTCCTGCGATATCATCAACATTTTCCCCCAGATCTCGAAGCATCGAAATGTAGGAATCGATAGCATTAGTCGTCACCTTAGCCTTCGGCATCGTCTGTCACCTCCCAATACCATTCGTAATGGGTGAATCCCGTTTCCTCTTCGTACTGCACGGAGTTTAGGTACCAGGCGATCCCGGCGGCGTCAAACGCTTCCTCTATCTGTTCCTTCCACGGGTCAAACTCCTGTTTGGTATACAGGTCTGTGTACCCGGTAACAGCCTTTTCCGCGTGAAGGTTACCCGCTTCCAGATCGTTGGATCCGGTTTCACCCCAAACGAAATACCGATCAGAGTGCAGCTTTTCGTTGTGGCTGACAGAATCCGTCACCGACGTGTGTGCAGAAATGATTGTTTCGTACCACCTCATCACGGCACCTCGAGTTCTTGTTCTATTTTGGCGAGGGTGATGTCAACGGATTCCGGCCATACATCCATCACGGACTGCACTAGATCAACGCGGTACTGACGTCCATCCTCCGTGATCGCGACATTTTGGTTGTTCACATTTCCGACGCGCTGCGTCCTGATTACCCGCTCAATGTCCACCTGGTTTTGCCGGCCGCTATAGTAGCGTTGGATTCCCAAACGCTGCTCTTCGTAGCGAAGGGAAACCTTTTTCGTCAGCTTAGGTTCTGGCTGATATCCAGGACGCGCAGCATCCTCCACAGAATAGATGGTCACAACCCCGTCGTTGTAACTCTGGGTGACCTGGCTACTGGGACGATACGGTGCCTTCCACGGCTGGGACATACTCGCTCACCGCCTTTTGGTTCTGCATCCCGATGACAAGGGGCTGATAGTTGTTTTCAAACACATCGAGCGCTCCGTCTCTTGCGTACCGCACATATTCCATCAAGAGAGTGCGCGGAAGCCCATCCTCCATGTAGTCTGCCTCCCCGCCATATTTCAGATCCAGGTACACAGACCCCGCGGCGATGAGGCCGGACATTTTCGCGTCCGTTGCCTCATCGTCCCAGGTGATGTTCAGGTAGTTCTTTACATCGGCCAGCAACGATTCAGGAATGTTTTCTCGCTGCATACTGTCACTCCTTAAGAGCTTGCCAGAATCCCAGCTGCACGCAGAGCGGCAAGAAGGCTGTTAAATTCCTCCATGGTTGGGGCCGCTGCAACATCTTGGACCGCAGTTGCCATTTTCACGCCCCCCAAGGCGCCAGCGGTCGCAGCAGGCAAAACGTAGGACGGGCCTGCCGGTCCTTGTTCTCCTGGGTCACCCTTCGCGCCCTTCAAGTTCTTAAACTCGAACGCGAACACCTTGGCAGTATCAGGACCGGACGCGGACACAGTCACGGACGGAGTTCCGGTGTTTGCATCCACGGTGGCTGTAGGAGTTCCAAACCCGGCAGAAGCTCCGGCTGGGCCGGTGGCGCCATCAGCACCGTCTTTACCGGCGGGCCCCTCTGGACCAACCTGCTCATTCTTCACACCCTGTTCGAGTTTGTTCATTTTTTCTGCGGTAATGAGGTCACCGTCATTCCAGGTTGTCGGCGTATATGCCATGCACAATCACCCCTTCCGTTTCGTTTTGTTCCAATTCGTGCTCTTCCAATTTCCCCCGAGCCAACGAGCCCGGTATCAGCCGGGGGTGTTAACCCCCCGACTTGGTCACCGTAACAGTGTAAGATTCGTTCGCGGTACCATTCGCTGCGGTCACCTTCACAGTCAGAGTGTTTGCGCCTTCCTTCCAGGTAACTGCTCGGCCATTCACGACGGGGGCGGCTGCATCGTCACTGGGCCCCTGGTTCGTGATTTCGATGGTCGCATTTGCGTCTGCAGGGATTGCCATGACCGTGTTGGTAGCGTTGGTGGTAGACGCGGTATAGGTAGTAGTCCCGGCTGCAAATGCGGGAGACAGGGTCAGACCGCCAATACGGAGATCTGCCAGAGTTGCAACATCAGATGCCTCAGGGGCGTCTACCTGCTGCACCTTCCACACGGCAGGCTGGATGGCGGAAATATCCAGGACGAAGAAAGCGTTGTTGTCCGTGGGGAAGCCGTTTGCGTAGCCCTTAATCAGGTATACACGCTCATCCTCCAGGAACCGGTAGTGGTCGGAGTACTCAATCCGGCCGTCCCGGGCGGAGCCAATAGCGGCAAAATACTTGTACCCCAAGCCCATGATCGCCTGTCCCTGCTCCACGGCGGGAGACTGGATTACAGTCATGGGATAAGGCATCACGTCGTTGGCGTAAGTACCATTGGGGGTCATCATAGTGGTGGCGGGCATGATCTTCTGGAAATAGTCCACAGGATTGACCACCAGGATCACGTCACGCACATTTCTGGCCTTGCCATTAGGATCTACTGCCATCAGGGAGAGCAGATTACCCACAGTAGCAGGAGACAAGTCAGACACGGCCACGGGAGCCTTAACAGGGTACACGCCGCCGGTCACAGTCACGTTGTCGCCAACCTGGCGATTCATGCCGATGGGCATCTCGTTGCCGTCGCCAGCCACGACGCCGGCCTCCAGGCCGTTGGCATAGGCCTCGTACAGGACCTGCCGTACAAAACTGTCCAGCCACTCGGGGCCAAGGTCCAGCATGGCCTTGCAGACGGGCATGAACGCGGACAATTTGAGCAGGCCGGTGTCAACCTCCTTGAAGCCGGAGGTCAGTTCCCGGACGATCTCGTCGCACAGCTGGCCCCAGGCGGCCTCCTGGTACCCATTGGTGTTCATCATCATCCGGATAGCGCCCCGGGTGTTGATGAACTGGATATGGGACAGCAGAGGGTGGGAAGTCTGGAGCTCATCGAACACAGCATCAATGACAGTCTCAGGCATCACCACATCCAGGTTGTTCAGAGCCTGGCGGGGATCCTTTTCCTTCATGGCGCCGATGAGTTTCTGATAGAAGACCTTCTCCTTACTGGTGAGCTGGCGCACGCCGCGGGCGGTCAGGACGGAGGTGTCAAGCCCCTGCTTCATCTCCTCCACCTGCTCGGCGGCTCTCTGCTGCACATCGTCGCCGATGTTCTGAATCATCTCGTCAAAGGCGACCGAGAACGCATCGGTGTTTCCATCTTTGATGGCCTGCTGAATTTTGGCCCGGATCTCATCCCGGGTCAGAGCGTCGTTGTTTCTCATCTCGAATCAATTCTCCTTTCTGTTGTCGAAAAGTTTCATGACGGGGTTGATAGGAACGGGCGTTTCTTTCCCGGGTTCCCCTTGGGGTTTCTCCTGCGCGGGTGCCTCAGAAAACACTCGCTGGATAATGTCTCGCTTGGCTGTCTGGGCTACAGGAGCTGATGGGTCTGCGGTAATGGCCGTAGCAAGGCCGTACTCAAGCGCCTGCGCAGGCGTCAACCACGTCTCCGCCTCCATCAGTTGGCGGACGGTATCAGCATCCATACCGGCCCGCTCGACGAATGCATTGATTCCAACGTCGGTCATGAAATCCGCTTCATCCGCCGCAGCGCGTAGGTCTTTGGCGTAGCCCTCGGCGCTCATCATCACTTGGTGGAGGTAGTAGGCGGACAGATTGGACGCGATTCTTTCATCGCCAGCCAGGAACGGATAGAGGGCCGCGCTGGCAACAAATCCATCCCCGTATGTCACAACCTTAGCCTGGTGTTGCCGGAGTGCATTGTAAATCGCCCACCCTTCTGAAACAGATCCACCGTAGCTGTCGATGTGAACGCGGATTTCGTCAACCTCGAGCGCCTCGATCTCGCGACGGATTCCGTTTGCAGATACATCTCCATCAAAAAACTCGAATGGTACGATGTCGCCAAAAATGTAGATGTCCGCCGCTCTATCGGCTTGCTGGATTGCATAGTAATTTCTCATGTTGTATCACTCCCCTCTCGTGCTCAGGTTTCGGGTGGCTTCCCCCATGGTGGCTATATTCAGTGTCATAAAGTGTTCATCGCCCCACGGCTCTGTAATCGGGGGCTGGTTTGCCGCCCGCAGCACGTCGTTGATGGTGAACGCGCCGGATCCAACCAACTTTTCCACGTTGGCTGCATTGGCGAAAATGTCAAAGTGGATGATGCTGGAGGTGTCAATCCGAAGGAAGTTCCCTCGGCTCCAGCCTTCATACCCGTACCGCTTCCGATTGATTTCCTCTTGAAGTTGGTCCGCAAGAGGGTCGATGCAGTTTGTGAGGAAGCGTGTGTTGGCATCCGCCGTTCCCTCGACAGAGCCGTTGACCAACACGGACGGGATCAGGAATCCCCTCGCGGTAAAGTCGAAGATATCCTCTATCATGGCTCTGATATCCCTTGTGTCCCTGCTGGCACCAGAAGCCCCGCTGACGTTCTCGTAGGTGTATCCGTCGAACTCCGGCAGGATGGCTCCGTCGCTTTCCAAAAACGGCTTAACCTGGGCGGCGATCATCTCCTGAAACTTCTCCGCCCACCCTTTGTCGCCCTGAGCGATTTGGTTCACATGAACCTTCCAGTGCTGGCCGTTCCCCCAGGTGTACGCCTTCATCGCCGCGGACACCATCCGCCAATAGGACTGGTACAGCCCGTCCAGGATTGGCTTCATGTTTGTTTGGTTCAGCTTCAAGTGGATGACGCTGTTTTCATAGAACGGATACTGAAATTGGTACTCATCTGCCGTGACGCCGCTATACTCGTTTTGCCGGGAGGGCCACAACGCAGGAGGTTCCCAGGTGTCCGCCACCACAAGCGAATCAAGGTCCCCTCGCTTCATCGTGTCTACCACCAGGGCTTCGTTGTTCTGGTATAAACGCGCAACCAACTTGTGCAGGAACGCACTGGAGTTTTGGTTTACGTTCGGAGACACATTCCACAGGTAGTACTCCCGCCCTTTCACTTCCTTGTTTTCCTGAAAGGTACGGAACTCGCACCGCCCCAACGCATTGGCGACCATGTTCACGCAAACCCAGAAGGACAACTCACGCACTTGGTATTCCTGTGCGGCTTCAAACAGTTCGCGGCAGGTCACCTCCACAGGGTCAGACTGACTTCGTTCCCGAAGCCATCGAAAGAAATTGATTCCCACCGGTTCGCCTCCTTTCGGTTTTACTTAAAAGAAAAGAGCCAACCACCGATCTCTCGGCAGTTGGCTCAATGGCTCTCGAACTTGGAAACTGATTTTATTTTTCCCAGCGGATTTCCCCGCTCCAATTGCAACGGCTACCATCCTTTCGTTTCTGCTTGCAAACGGCATATACCCCGCGGGCGTCCGGCTTTACCGGGTGGATCTTCTTCCCGCACCTAGGGCAGCAAAACCAGGTTTGTCCATTGAATTCTTTCAGCACACGCAAACCTCACAATCGAATGGCTCCAACAGGCGGCATTTCCACCGGCATCCCGTCCCCCAACGCTGGCTCAACAACCATGCTGGCCACTAACGCCATAAACGGGTCTGTCTTTCGACTTCTTGCTTCAATTTTGGCGTAAATGAAATTTCCTGTATCCACACCAAGCGTTCGGCTGCTCGCCACCCGCTTGGTGTTGTTTACTGCCCACCGAAGACACGGGTTGTCCCCCCAGTGGAACAGGCCACGGTCAAAGCATTCTTGAATGACTGGTTCCACCTGCATGATGTCAGACGGACGAATCATCTTGACCCGGGTCTTGTCCGCTGCGTCGAAGCCGATCTTTCGCAGACTCTCCGAAACCAACGTCCACCTGTAGTGGTCCATAGCAAGCATCTTCAAGTTATATTTCTCCGCCGCCTTGGCGATGTATTGGGCCAGCAAATCCGGATGAATGGACACATCGTCTACCGCCGTAACAAACCCGCGTTCAGCCCATTCCCTCCACGGAGCCTTCACACGGCTCAGCATTCTGGACTGTAAACACATCCAGGCGTGGTTGATGTCGTATCGCTCTGCCCCTCTGCGAAAGTGCAGATTCACTGCCGCCCAGTCGGACAGCTCAGCATAGTCTATCCCGACGGTGCAGGACCATCCCTGGAGATCGGGAACCGTTTGGTTTGTGGCCTTGACCTTCTCATAATCGGTCACCGCGATCTCTTTGAAGCCGGCACGGATTCCCATGCGTTTGGTAATGAAATCCCCGTTCTGTTCCGGGTGGTCTTTCCAATCCCGGTACTCGTCCGCGATCTCTTGTTGGAGGTGCGGCATGTAGTACAACGACGGATTTGCCATGAACCAGTTTTCTGGATCGTGAACCTGATCCTTAGACTCCAGGCAGCAGACGAAGGGAAGAAACCCGTTGTCCTCCTCTCCTTCAAACAGGATCCTTCGTCCTCTGGCCAGATAATCGTCCAGCGGTCCATCCGAAACTTCCCCGTTGGATGTGAAGATTCCGACGCGCGGCTGGGCCACCTTCCCTTGGCCGGTTATAAACACCTTGATATTGTCGTAGTTCTCGAAGGCGTGGACCTCATTGAACACAACTTTGCCAGAGCGCATACCATCCCGGCCTTTCGGATTATTGGTCCGTCCCTTCATAACCCCTTTGTTCTTTCGACCTTGGATCAGTTCCTTGGTATGGTAGTAGTGCTTTCTCAGCTTGCTTTCCCACTTCGGCGTCTCCAAAACCTCTGCCAGATCCTTGACGGGCGTGACGGCCTGTTCCTCGTTGTTGGCGCAGATGTCAACATTGTAGTGGGCGACCGGATTGTACGGAGAGATGGAACACGCGGAATCGAACGCAATGAATCCGTCCTTCCCTGCGCCACGGCCCACCATACAGAGAACCGTTTTCCATCGCGGCGTCCCATCCGCTTTGTAGGTGCAATCCCAAAGCGTGAGCAAGAATTCCTCCCACGGAAAGAGCCGGTCATAGGGAAAATACTTGACCAGCCCAAGGTAATGCCCCAGCTGCTCACGATCCACATGAACGTCCTCCTGGTCGAACACCCGCCGAACATAAGCCGCCAACGCATGCTGCTCCCGGCAGGCCCGCGGGCAATCCTGCTCCACACTCTCTAAATACCCAAGGACCTCTTTTGGGATCTTACAGGGCATCGTCATCACCACCGGATGGTTTCGCATTAAGCGCCTGATCCTGGAACCCAAGGGCGCGCCAGATGTTTAACATCTGAGAAGAGATTCGGGCGATCTTCTCCACGCTCTTGTTGTCTGTGGTCCCCTTCTGGTTGGCGCCGTTTTGGTACTCCACATACACCCCGCGCTCCGCAATATCTTCGGCCAACATTTTTTCCAAGCACCACAAGCTCATGTACTCGTTGACCTTATCCACATAAGGCCGGCTAACCAGCCCGCGGGCTTGAAGATCCTCCAGCAGATCCTCGCGAAGCTGCTTGTAGTCCGAAGTCTTTTCGTAAACCGCGCACAGACCGGATGCTTTTTTCGGCATGTTATCACCTCACCTATACGCATAGTATAATATATACAGAAAGGACTGCACCCTTAGCGACCGGCCGTTTTCGACCTCACATCGTTTTTTTCGAGGGGGGGGATGCAAAATTTTTTCAATCCCATCGCTCCTCCGTCAGCCACACTTTTCGCGAAGGAAATTTTTTCTGCGATTCAGGATGCAAAGCCTCATGGCATTTTTTACAAACGCATTCGAGGTTCCTCTTTCCATTCTCATCGAGTACACTCAGCGCAAGGTCCGGTCTATCCTTAAGATGGTTTATGTGGTGGACGATATACCCTTTAGTATATCTACCTTTCTTCCTACACTCTTGACATTCGAAATGATCGAGCTTGAGCACTTCAGCTTTCAGCCGCCTCCACTCCGGCCAGGAGTAGAAGGCATCCGCGTTATCCTCGGCTATCAGTCCTGGTACCTCTGCAATGCTGTGCATCTCGATACATCCTTATGTAGGACTACATATATTATTTAGTCCCAACCTTCGTGTGGTATAAACTTCGCCACTTATATTGAGCATTGTTATTGCTCCGTATGCAGGGCCGCTTGTACTTGACCCAGAAGAATAAATCACAATGCAACAATCTTCTGGCAAAATTTCTTGTGTTACAAAAGTTCCTCCGCCAAAACCTGCTCTGGTAACTTGACTGGATTTCTCCAACGCAATCCATTTTGCATTGCTTCCTTTACTCCCGTACACAACCGGATTAACAATCATAGCTGTCACCTCCGGTTTGTGCAATTTGGTTAAGGGTTAGGTTGTTGCCCCCCCCTTTTTTTCTGGAAATAACTGGAATTATACATAGTGCACACCCTCTAAGAAATTACGACAAAAGAGCGGCTGAAACTCCATTAAACTCCCGCTCCGTCGCTCTCCTAAGCCACAGCGGAGGCGAAGTTATTTTACAGGTCTTTGGATGGTGGCTGCGGTCATCCCGATGGCAAGCCTGCTTTGAAGGTCTGGTGGTTCCCCCTGGCCTCGAACCAGGATATGCCCGGTTATGAGCCGGGATCTCTGCCGCTTGAGATAGGGAACCGTATATGGCCCTAAACCCTCGGGCCATGCTGCGGGTTGTTGTCCGGCTTTGCCCGCGAGCCGGGAAAAGAAGGAGGGCCCGATATTCATGCCGCCTCGGTGCCGGGCGACGAAGCGAAAACCCACTTCCCTTTTATTATACCATACAATCTTCTGAAATCTATGAAATTATGGAAAGTTTCTTTGTACCCAATGCTTAAATTAAGAAAAAAGTTACGCCATCGACTTCTTTCCCTGTTTGGATCCTACGGCTCACGCCGGATGGTGTCATGTAGTTGTCTGCGGCGGCTGCGATTATGGATGGATACGCCTTTCTCTTCCCGTCCCTTCCGACCATAGCGCACGGCTTCCTGTTTCCGGGTGCGTACATCAGATTGGAAAGAGCCAGGTTCTTTGGATCTCCATCGATCACGCCTACACTATACCCGTCTCTCTTCCCATCCATCCAGATATCCCGCATAAGCGTTTTTATAGACATATTTTTGACTGTCCCTTGTAGGTGGATGGCCACCACCATGTATCCCGCCCCGGAATTCCAAAACGTTTTCACGACGAATGGAGTCTTCCTCCCCCGCCATGGATGATAGCTGCGGATCCTCCCGAGATCGGACAACTCGTACATTCCATCCGTCCCAGGGATCGGGCGCCATTGTTCAGGTTCATTTGTGTTTTTCATGGACGTTCCTCATTTTCCTAAGATGAATACCTTCTTCATTGATCTTTCTGCAAATAATTTTGTAGTTATCGTCAGTTACCGAATTAGGGCGTATCACCACGCACCGTCCCTCTCGATCCGCCTGGGCCAGCTCCCGTAGCCGGTCCAGGTCGTACTTGTCGCCCAGGATGTCCTCGATGGCGGCGAGGCGGTCTATGACCTCCTGTGTAACAACCGGGTATGGAGGTTCCTCATATTTACAAGAGACACTCCATATTCCATCAACCTTTTCCGTATATCGGTTCATGTGTCTTTCTCCTCATTTTCATTCATGAGCTGATCCAAAAATGCCCACGCCTTCCCGATGTAAAACGAGATCCACGGCTCGTTATATTTTGCTTCGGATGTAAGCATTTCCATAGCGCCATTGACGGCCTCAAATGCCTCTTTAATCAATTTTTCGTTTTTCATTTTGTGTCCTCCTCTCCCTCCGGCTGGCGGCGGGTAACTTTCTCGAATTTTAGGTTATCAATCCCGTCCGTTGTATCCGCACAATGGGCTGGGTATCTGGCTGCTACTCCATCGATGTCATACAAAGGCTCTATACACCCCACACTGTCCTCAAATCCTGGATATGCCCACACAATTTCCAGGTACCACCCGACCTGGAACGCCGGGGCGCAGTTATCCGGGTTGACATTATGGCTCCCGTATCGGACTGCGTACACAAAAAATTTGTCAGCCGCTACGGTATCCCCAGCCCTCAGAGGCATGCCGTGTCTGTCTACCAATCCGCAAGTCAGCGGCTCGTTCGGCGGGGTGAGGGTGGGCAATGTCTGCGCCCACTCTAAGATGGATTCCACACCGTTTAGGAAACGAGGGTCAGCGTTTTTCTCATCACAATGCTCGCTTCCACGTCTGAGCGGATATTTCATAAGTTGGTCTAGGTCAATCTGTCTCGCCACCTTTCTGCACCTCCAGTCCATTCCCTCCGAACGGCCTATATTCAATTGGCTCTGATGTTCCTTCCCAATGCCATCCACAGGATGGACAATCTTTGCAAGAAATTGGCGGCTCTGTGCAAATTACAGTATTCATTAGCACAGTGCCACATTTGGGGCATGTCTCAACAATCATCTTTCAGTACCCTCCTTTTTTCGTATTCTGGTTTTCCGTCCACATAACAACAGAGTACAGTATATATCCAGCCGGAATCGTTGTTGCTCTTTTTCGTGTCTGCCCACATAGATATCAGTTCACGCTTCGCTATTTCCTTGTGTTTTTGAGGATCGAATTTTCGGCGCAATATTTTGCCATTGTACCCACTTCGTACTTCTATTGGAGAGTAGAAGCTTATATTAGTATCATATAGTTCCTTGAGTGTCACCTTTCAACGCCTCCTTCTTATTCAGCCAATCACAATATTTCTGGCAATCATCTTCTTGCAGGAACACAGTATAAACCCAGTTTATATCCACAAACGGCTTCTTAGTTTTGTCATAAATCTGAGCACAAAGTGAATAGCTGTCATAGGCTTCGTCTACTCCTACTTGCTCAAAGTATGTATCAACAATTTCTTTTCCAGCATGAAAGCGAAGGAGTTTTACTTCTTTGGGAGAGTAGATACATGTTTCCTTTGCGCAACTACATTTCTCTGTCATGTTTCTCCCCATCGGAGAAACAAAATGAAATCTTCTATAATCGTCGCATCGATTACATTTCGGCCCTTGTTTGTATTCCGGGCTTGCTCTGTATCCAATAACGGAAAATGTGCGCAAAAAATCCTTTGCCTTTTTGCTGTTAGCATCACGCTCCGCTTCCTCCATTTTGCGTTGATATTCAGCTTTAGTCTCTCTCAATTCTTGTTCATATTTTTTCTTGTCGTCCCGGAACTCCCTAAGCTCTTCACTCTCTTTTCTGAGTGCAGCCATTTCATCCAAAAACTCTTTTCGTACTGAGGCAGCTAAGGAAGACTTAAACTCTTCAACTTGCGTATCAAACTCGGACGATTCTTCATAAAAGTCAAAACCATAATAGCTCATTTAAGTTTCCCCCATCTCTTCATCTCCATCTCCATACTCCGCTCACAAGCAGGCAGAATAAACCGATCAAACAGCCATCGAGGCGTAATGACTAACACCGCAATCCACACAAGGTCACTCAATATCCGCCGCATACAGAGCCTCCAATCTCTCCATCACCATCTGCACGGCCTTGTCCGTAAGGGGCTTCCCGCAAACAGGGCAGAAATTCAATCTCAGAATGTCAATATTTTCAATTTCGTCGGTAAGGATTCCGTTTTTGTCAAGATACAATCTTTTGGAGTCTAAATAAGGTCTATCATCAACATCGCCTGTGCAATATTCACATCCAGACCACACCTTCTCCACCTGCTCTCGGCTGACGGGGCGGAGAGCGGAGAGGGCGAGGTTCAATGCCATTTCCATCTCTACATTAGTTCGCTCATGGGTATTTGCCCAAAAAGCGAACATCATTTTTAGTAATACACTCGCTTCTTCCCGCGTCATTGATGGGCCTCCTTTGCTTTTTTAAGATCTGGAATACGGAACCCGCCCAAGATTTCGCTTACGTATACCTCAAGAACAGGGCACACATAGCCGTTGCGCACCCGCTTAATCACCATCGGGTACCAGTCAGAGAACGGGTTTCGCCTTGCAAGACAGACGGCGTATTCGCCCTCTCGTAAATTCAATTCCTCAAGAGTCAATAGTTCTGCCACAGCACTCACCTTCCATCTTCTTTTACCCATAACGCTGTCTTGCGTCCAAACGCAGTGTGAGCGGCAGCTTGAGGCGAGCGTTCCTTCACCAAAGCCTTTATCCCGCAAAATTCGCACTCAACCAAATAGAGCTGGGCTTCGCAGTAGTAGGCTCTTAACTCATGGCCGCAGTTGTCGCAAGGGAGGTTCACGCCCCTTGCGAGGTAGTCGCGTCCATCATTTTTCGCATCAAAAATGCTGTGGCATTTCTTGTCAAATTCAGTTGCGCCTTTTTTACTCGCCACTGTTTACACCCTCCCAATCAATCATCTGGCCGCACCGGTCGCAAAAATTCTTTTTCATCTGATTGTGCTTACGTCCAAATACGTCTACCTGTTCCCCGACAAACCAGCCGCACACCGGGCAGCACCAGGACGCGTGCTTTACGGTTTTCGTTTCCGCAGATCCATCCGCATAGTCGGTATGTACTACGCTGGTAGTTTCCTCCCACACGGGTTTTTCTGCCTGGTCTGCGCTCGATCTCGGTTCTGCGTTCATATCGTGTACTGCGTAGCAGATGTTGTTAATTACATCAATCTTCCCGGCGGCAATATTCCATTCCGGGGAGCCTACCGGGGAATCTACGCCGTCCCACGCCTTTTCGCGCTCAACGTCAAACACATCCCATAGCCTGTCTACGCTGATTACATCGCCACGATTAGCCATGATATTCCCAATCCTCCATTTCGTTGCTGAACTTGAAGGGACGGGTTTTCGGGTCTGATACCTTCCATCCCCCTGTGCATTCATACTGTTCTTCCAACCGTTGGTTGTAATGCTCGTCCCGTACTCGAACCAGCAACGCCTTATCTTTTGCAACGGTGATGCTATCTACATTGCACATCAGGTAATCAAAGAGTTCGTCGTTCTGCTCCTCGTCGAGGAGTTCCCTACGTGTTCCAAATCCTATGGGGACATTTTGGTCATAGGAGTTTGTTACGTAGCAACAAAACTTCTGCCAGTATTTTGTAGCACGCAAAATGTCGTATAAGGTCATTCCAACCCCTCCAGCATCTCCATCTCCTCCACGCTCACCCACTCGTTCGGCGGGGTGAGGGTGGGCGCATGTTGGATGTCATAGAGCACTTGTTCCAACAAATTGAGCGCTACTTTGTCTCGCCTTACAATATCTGTATCAAGCAGCTTTTCAATTCGATACAGCTCGTTTCCATCAATCGGTCGTACTGCCATCTTTCAGCGCCTCCCTTACCGTTTGTATGTGTAGTGCCTGCCATCTGGCCCAACAAGCGTAATCGTCGTGGGCATTCCACTCCCGTCCTGTGTGTAGGGCAGGTAACGGGTCTTTACGATGTGCAACTCTTTCTGGTGTCCTTTTTCGCACTTTACGCAGTCTTCCTTGCTTTTGAACTGTGTACCGCAAATTTCACATTGGTAAAGGTCAATTTTCTTCATGTAAATCCTCCAATCTACGCATAACCATCTCCACGGCCTCGTCCGTCTGGGCGGCTCCACAGGCAGGGCAGAATGGAGACCTCATTTTCTCGTTTGCGTACTCAATTCGGTACACTTTTTTCTTGCACCGCTTGCAGTAAACTCCCTCATTCGAGCATTCGTCAAAGGCCATCCATTCACCCCTCCACGCCTTTTCCACCCGCTCCCTGGTGGGGGTGCGGAGGCTAACGGCAGCAAATTCAAGTGTTTCAATTATCTCAGAGTAATCAACCATTTTGTTTTGCTCTGATGCTGTATAATACAATGCAATCAGCTTTTCAAGATTTATAATCGCTTCTTCCTGTGTCATGCTCATAATTTGCTTTCTCCAACATCTCCATTTCCTCCTTGCTTGGTTTCGCAAGTGGATAAAAATATGTCTTTTTATGGCCCGGTCTCCAAACATTCCAGGCCATATCCATCATGGCCTGTCCTCCCCCCGTAAAATCCGGTCTCCAGGTCAACGGCAATATCCATGTTGGTGTAACTTCTTGAAACAGCCTGTGCCGCTTTGCCGCATTCCAAAATTGAGTTTTCAAAAGTAACGCGAATGGTTTATTGTGTTCCGCACACCGCTTGATAAATTGCTCTGCCAGTCGAAACGGAGGGTTCGTGATAATCCAGTCACAATCCATCGGCCGAATGATTAAAAAATCGTCTCCGCTTTGAATGTCTGTTCCTGTCACCTGATAATCCATCGCCTCCATAACGTTTACTATATGTCCATCTCCACACGCAGGCTCCCAGATATGAGTTTGAGTGGGTAACCGAAGAAATTTCAACAAGGCGAACGTGACTTCCGGCGGCGTGGGGTAAAAATCCGATGCTCTTCGTCCACTCAGAGAGTTTCCGCCGTTGATACGGCTTGCTTGTAAGTTATCCATATTTTAATTGCTCCATTTCTTCTTCCGTCAGAACTGCTGTCTGCGTATTCCAGGCGAAGCGGACTTGCGCCACTTCCCTCACCAATGCCTCACGGCTTCTTCCCTAGTGATATAATGATGTATCCCCGGAGCGCACTCGTTCCAACGGTTTTCGTCAAAATTTTGCACCTCTACGGTCTCGCCGACGCGATACACGAAATCTTTGTCATGGTCGCTGCAAACCTCATTCCCGGCTGGATCTCCGTCAAGGGTTGTGATACTAATAACGACGGCCTTGCTGGCCCGGCATTTTCTCTCGGTAGCAGACAACCTTTTCGCATCAGCGGGTATTCTCAACTCGACAATTTTCCCACCGGCTTTCTTAAACGCTGTGTATTCACCTTTCTCGGGGCACGTCAGTGGGTAAAATAGATTTTGTGCAGATTTTATGTGTTGTACCCCGCTCAGGTTGGCCCCGCTCAGGTTGGCCCCGCTCAGGTCGGCCCCGCTCAGGTCGGCCCCGCGTAGGTCGGCCTCGCTTAGGTCGGCCCAGCGCAGGTCGGCCCCGCTCAGGTTGGCCCCGCTCAGGTTGGCCCCGCTCAGGTCGGCCCCGCTCAGGTCGGCCCCGCGT